>Ga0315538_1000044_pt1 | contig 79143 bp, 67 predicted proteins | sample SalMarSW160230MG_2_FD_203834 | JGI IMG/M metagenome (GOLD analysis project Ga0315538, IMG submission 203834) | Salt marsh sediment microbial communities from the Plum Island Ecosystem LTER, Massachusetts, United States - Salt Marsh Sediment SW1601-230 ...
ACTCAAAAAGCGGCCAATACGATCCCCAAAAAGCTCGGCGAATTGACCGTTTGCTCTCCATGGCTGAAAACCACGGTATCAGGGTCAAACTGACACTCGAACACTTCCGTAATTTCGAGGATAATGGGGTATTTGGTAAGCACATTCACCATACCTCACAAGGTGGGCCAGCAAGAAATGTTACTGATTTTTTCAATGGTCGCCGAAGCCAACAGCAGTTCAAAAGCAAGTTGGATTGGTACGCCAGTCGCTATAGCTATAAGCCAGCTATTTTCGGCTGGGAACTCTGGAACGAAATTAACACAATTGCAGGCCGAGGCTGGACCGAGTGGACCGAACTAATGCTCGGTGAATTGCACAGTCGCTTCCCAAACAATCTCGCTATGCAAAGTCTCAGCAGCTTCGATATTGCAGAAGTCCTCAGTACGTACCGCACAATCTATCGTATGACCGACAACGACGTAGCCCAGGTACACCGCTACCTTGACCTGGGAGCAGCCCTTAAAGTCTGTCACGGCCCCGTTGACGTTCTCGCAGCCGATGCTGTCTCAGAGCTTCGAGCGTTTCGCTTACGCAAGCCCATAATCTTAGCAGAAGGTGGTGCCGTTGAGCCGGGTCATTCTGGTCCTTTCGAACTCTACGAAAAAGATAAAGATGGAATGATCCTCCATGATGTATTGTTTGCTCCGTTTTTCGCTGGTGCAGCCGGACCCGGACAAATCTGGCATTGGGATACGTACGTAGACAAGAACAATTTATGGTACCATTACGCACGTTTCGCCGAGGTCGTTGAGGACATTGATCTGCCAGATGAAAATTTTGAGCCTGTCCAAATCAAACATTCGCGCATGCGCGTATATGCTCTAAAAGGTAAAAATACGATTCTTGTCTGGTGTCGTGACAGCAGCAACACCTGGCAAAGCGAACTCAAACAGGTCGTCAAGCCTCAAATAGTGCACGGAGTCTCTGTTGATCTTTCCAAAATCAGTGCCGGATTCGATAATGCCAAAATCCGTATCTATGACCCCTGGACAGATAAATGGACGGATGTGCAGACTACTGCGACTACAGTCGCGCTTCCTGATTTCAGCCGCTCAATAGTAGTGAGGATCGAGAAAGACCAGCTCGGCTCAGAAAAGCAACAAGGCGCACAACGGATTATCAGATGAAAAAAGGCCTCGAACAAATAGCCGGAGAAGATGGCCGTTATAGTGCCGGTGCTCTTAAGTTCATCTACGAAGGACTCGGCTACACTCTGAAGGAGATCACGGCTGAGCCACGCCATGTCAGTGGCCAAACTCTGTGCGAGGGTCTAAGAAGGCTCGCTATAGAAAAATATGGAAGACTCGCAATGCTGGTGCTCAAAACCTGGGGTGTCAAAACAACTCGCGACTTCGGCGAAATCGTCTATCTTATGATAGACAACGAATGGATGAGCACCCAGCCGAATGATTCGATCAACGATTTCAACGATCTTTACGATTTTAAAACCGTCTTCAAAGACCAGTTCAAATTCTAAGTTACCAAGACCACAAGCTAAGCTGCTAATCGACACTTTCAATGGGGGTATAGCCGGTTAGATACGGGCATTTATTCAACTCTAAGCCAATTATCAGCGAGCATCGCAAAATCTATCATATCGACTATGCCATCGTGATTGATATCGCCATCGAGCCATACCATTTCACTCATACTTGCATAAGCCGTACCGCCGTAAGCACCCATATTGATTCTGCCGCCGTTGGGCATCGGCTCGCCGGATGGATCAACTGTTGGATCGCCGCCATCGATGCAGGGACTTGTTATGTTGTCGAGGACCCAAACATCATGGGCAGGCCAATACCGGCCCCGCTCACTCCTGAGATGGTAGTCCCCATTGTCAGGATCAACGAAAAAAGGATCTCGGGTAATGTGATTATCCAAGGAATCGCCTGCAAGACCTAACGTATACGACATCTGAATTTCTTGAGGCGATAAGACTCTGTCGAATAAAGCCACTTCGTCCAACAAGCCTACATAATTATCAATACCTGTAGAACGTGCCCCTATTACAAGATCAAGCTCTTCGCTGGGATTTTCTGCTTGATGCCAATAATTGAAAGTACCAATGTGTTTTCCATCGAAATACGCATTGACTGTTCTTGCTCGGCTATCTCGAGTAACTACCACATGAGTCCATTTGCTATATGGTATAGGTGGAAAATGGTATGTCTGGTTATATCCTGCACCATACTCGTGTATGTATTCAAAGACTTCTTGAGGTGTGTAGATTCGGAGAAAAAAGATACTATTGTCTTCTTCAGAACCTTTGTCGATTGGACTTCCTTCGATAGTCAGCATTGTCCCTTTCGTTTGATGTTGTCGTTTAATCCAGAACGTTACACTAACATCGTCAAGCAAACAGAATGAACTGGAGAAACCACAATCAACGTAATCGTCGACACCATCGAACTGAAACGCTCCACCAGAAATACCCTCCGTTCTGGATGCTCCGCCATAAATGGTTCCATGGTTGTCTCCTATGGGATCGAAAGCAACATTACCAGTATCTTCATCAAAGCCCCAGTAAGAAATCGGACTATCAAATGATTCAGATTCAAGCTCATCTTGGACCCAACTGTAGGCTGCCTGGCATCCAAACAGATCGCCGTTTGTATTGTTCCAGAAGATGCTGTTGCTTATATCCGGCTCTGCTCCGGCATAGGCCTCAATGCCGTATTTGTTATTAACTATCGTGACATTGGTTATTGTAGGGTTACTGCCGGCAATAAAGATTGCCATGAAGCTATTTCTTATGACAAAATTCTTCAAGTTACTATCAGGTCCCTCGCCGTAATAAAATGAGACAGCGAAATCATCAGGATTTTGCAGCACCGGCACACCATCGGTAGTGGCTACACCTTGTACAGTTATTACTTTACCGAGAAAAACGATCTCTTCAGTGTATATGCCCGGATAGACCAATACTGTGTCGCCATAGCCAGCCGCATCGATAGCTCTCTGGATTGTCGCGAAAGCTGTCTCAAGCGTAGATCCGTCGTTGTTATCGTCACCGTCAGCAGCATTAACGTACCAATTGAATAGACCGCAGAACTCATAAGCTCCCATATCCACGATCCCATTTATAATGCGCGGATTGCCATCGAGGTCGGTAAATACCCATGGTAAAACTGCTGTGTTACCACCTGCATTAATACATGGTGAGCCAGGTAACAAACGAAGGTTGTCGTCATCCGTGCCAAAGATATTGTCAGCTCCGTCGGCATCTATAAAAAGTGGATCGGCATTAATGTTGCCTTCGCCAGGCCATCCACCCTCCACATCGCTGTACGAAATGTTAGCACTGCCGGTGATGTACGAAGGGATGATGTCGGCAGGGATGTTATTCCATACAATACAGTTTATAATAGTTGCACGAGTCTGCAGACTATTTGTTATTGCGCCATATAAGCCTGAGCGGTTTCCAACAAATGTGCAGTTTCTAAGTGTGGGATAGCACCATATAGCGTCTACGCAGTCTTCAGGCCCTGACCTAGGATCGCACTTCTCCGGCATACCTTCATTGCTCATCCCACTGCCACCATTCTCGGCTTGGTTACCACTGAACGTACAGTTGATCAGTGTTGGTCTGCCTCCAAAGTTGTACATGCCCCCACCTTCCCAAGCCTCATTACGGTTGAACCTACAGTTGGTCAGTGTTGGACTACATTGGTCGTTGCTCAACCCGCCACCCATGTCGGCGTTGTTTTCGCTGAATGTACACTCGATCAAGGTTGCCAGGCTCCCATAACGATTACACACCCCGCCACCATCACGAGCCGAGTGGTTCCTCTTGAACGTGCAGTTGGTCAGTGTAGGCCTACTGCTTTTACCATTTAGCATCCCGCCGCCGCGGTAACCAGCCCTATTGCCAATGAACGTACAATTGGTCAATATCGGCCTCCCATCGGAAATGTTGTACATCCCACCACCTTGATTTGCCAGGTTCCTACTGAACGTACAGTTCATCAGCGTTGGGCTACCCATCTCGTTGTACATTCCCCCACCGTAATTGATATCCGGTTGATGAATTATATCATCATCGGCATTGCCGGCAGTGACGGTAAAGCCATTCAGAACGGCTGTTTCATCGCTTCCACTGCTGGTCACAACATGGTAGCTATTTTCGCCATTGTTGGCAAAATCCGGCCCGTCGTCGCCATTGAGGTCGCCACTTAGGATGGTCTGGTATCCAACAATATCCTTGGTATCGGGGTCTGGCTCACCAAAGCCAGCGTAGCCGCCTATGATTATGACGCCATTTTTAAGCTGGAATGTAGCCGTCCGGTCGCCATGTGTAATACCTTCTCCTTGGTCTGGTTTATAAACACCCTCTGCTACCTCGATCTGGTCACCACTTGAGGCAGCAGATAGAGCATCCTGAAGGTGGTTGTAAGCATTAGCCCAGCTTGAGCCGTCATTGTTACCTGTGGCATCGGCGTCAACGAAGATAGTCCTTCCCATAGCTGTGGATACCATCGCAAGAATAAATACCGCCACGAACAACCTGAATTTCAAATATGTTTTGGTTCTCATTTTCGCACCCTTTCATGAATAGATGATAAATATTATGACACAACGGTCTTAAACCTAAATCCCCTTTGCACGAATTGAGTTCGTTTTGCTAATTTAAAGCATTTTCTGTCTCCGCTCCTCCGACAATCCAATCAGCAGATACAACACACAGCTATAGAAAAAAGTGTCATTTTTCTGAGGCAGGACTGGTATGAGATAGGACTAAATTTATGATGGCAAACGAAAAATACTATGATAATTTTGAGCCTGCCTTCACACCTTCATTCAAAACAATTTTACTATAAAAGTGATCAGTTTTGCAAGAAGTTTCCGCTTTTTCAGAGATTCAGCCAAAGAGCAGCGAAAATAATCGCGCAGACCAGAAGATCTGAGCCTTTGGAGCCTATCTACCTGGTTTTTAGGGTATTATTCGGCAACTGTGAAACAAAGCTGCACGCCTTGTGAGATCGATACTGGCATCATTATTAGAGCGATTTTTCAATCCGAAATCCTTTGTTTTAGGTCCGGATGAAAGTGACCCTGGAATACTCCTTCAACGGGACCGGTCATACATATTCCTTTGTTGTCGGCGATTTCTATCAATAAACTCCCGCCGGGCATTTTCACATTTATTTGATTATCCACTAAGCCTAATTTGTGAGCTGCTGCGGCTGCTGCGCAGGCACTGCTGCCCGAAGCAAGAGTATATCCTGCGCTTCTTTCCCATATCCTTATCTCAATGTTGTTTCTATCTATGACTTTTAATAGCTGCATGTTAATTCGTTTTGGAAACATCTCGTGATTCTCGACATACGGACCAAGTTGTCTGGCATTTTGCTCACTCACATCTTCGGTCGGTATAACGCAGTGAGGATTCCCGATGGACAGACATGTCAGCTTATACTTCGCTGCCCCAATTGACAATTCTTCGTCCACGACCTCCCTTTTGGGACCTTTGACCGGTATTTCAGTGCTCAGGAAAGTTGTTGTGCCCATATTAATCTTTATCAAATTCGCTACATCATCTTGTATCCAGACTTGAACTATTCCGCCTAATGTCTTGATACTAAAATCTTTTTTATCGACGTATTTGTTCTCAAAAAGGTACTTGGCAAATATCCTCAGCCCATTACCACTTTTCTCAGCTTCACTGCCGTCGGGATTAAAAATCCGCAATTCATACAAGTTTTTAGTTTTGAGTTTTGAGTTTTTAGTTTCTTTGATGGGGCCATATAATATCCCATCCGACCCTATCCCGTAATGTCTATCACAAAGCAGTCGGATAGTCTCCGGCGTTAACTCAACATCCGTGAAATTAGGATCGATCACAAGATAGTCATTTCCGAGGCCGTGATATTTTTTGAAATCAATTTTTGATAGCGTCATTGCAATTTTAGCTCCATAAAAATCATACCATCTACATCGAAATGCTCATAAGGAGCAATATCATTGAAACCAAGGGCCCGATACAATTTTTCTGCCTCGGACATTCTCCGATTTGTATTCAGACGCATCAATGCGTAACCAAAACTTTGTCCGTGCTCGATTATGGCCTCAGCAAGAGTCTTTCCTACGCCCAATCCTCGATATTGCAGCCTGACGAATAGTCTTCGCATTTCACATACACCGCCACCTAAATCCCTCAGCCCTACACAGCCAGCAGGATTTCCCTGATACACGGCAAGTAATAGACAACCCTTAGGAGGGCCGTAACAGCCGGGCAAATGATTAGTGATTTCCTGCTCATAATTTTTGAAGTACTCTTTGAAGGAAGGCAGGTCTGCGCGTTCGTGGAAACAGCTCCTCAGAAATTCAGCATACTCTTGCCAAAGTATGCGAGCCTGCTCAAGATTTTCGCCACTTTCCGCTCTATATAGCTCCAACATATATTTCTGTCCTTAGTCTCTCGCCTTCAGCTATCCTCCATCAAAATTATTTTCACTTTGTCTGTAAGAACTTTAGCTTTGTGCTTGTGTTTCTCACCGGCTGGAATAAAGAGCCCGTCACCCGGCCCGAACGTAACGATTTCACCATCGAAGTCTATTTCCATTTGACCTTGGAGAACGTATCCGATATGTCCCTTAGTGCACCAATCAGGCTCAACAAACTCTCTGGTGAATTCTGCTAAGCGCAGTTTTCTGCGGCCTTGCCGATAGGCTTTAAATCTGGCACCGAGTGCTAATTTTTCCCATACTATCGATTTAAAATCTATTCTGTATTTCTTCATCTGAATTTCTTTTCCTATGCAGAGTTTACGCTAAATTAATTCGCCCTTAGCGACCATCACTACTTTTCCGCCTACAGTGACGTTTATAGATACGTCTTCATCTTTTGCCCTCAGATAGAGAATCGATGGTCTTCCTATCTCATAACCTTGTTCAACTCGAATATCGATCTGGTCTTTTCCAAAATAGCGATGCTTAACCAGATATGCTGCCAAACAGCCATTCCCACTCCCAGTAGCAGGATCCTCCGGCACACCATAGTAATCACCAAAAACTCGGACATTCAATTCGTTCTCCCAATTGTACGTCTCCGGGCAGAAAATGAGAATGGCTTTAGCTTGGAGATCCTTTATCAGCTGAAAATATTTATCACGGATTACCTTTGCCCTTTTGACGGCATCCAGTGTTTTTAACGGAATTATAGTGTGGAACAGTCCTGTGGAGACTTCCTCGATAGGAAATCCTTCTTTAATGTCGCCCTCGTCCAGGCGCAGCACTTCCAAGATCTCTGCCGGTGCAACGGTCCGGCCAAAGACCGGCTCAACTTGTCGCATCCAAAGGACATCCGGTTCTCCGTCGCTATAACTGAATGTGACAAGAATCTGGCCGACCTTCAGGTTCAGGATTACTGTATCCGTAGGTTTCTTGATAATTTCTCTCTGTATTATATAAGCCGTTCCCAGTGTCGGATGCCCTGCAAAAGGTAGTTCTATTGCCGGTGTGAAAATCCGAACGTCATAACCGCCCTCTCGCGGCTCATCGCTCAGAATAAATGTTGTCTCAGAATAATTCATCTCTTTGGCAATCTGCTGCATCTGGCTATCAGATAAAGCTGCTGCGTCTCGGACCACAGCGAGCTGATTGCCTGCATATTTCTCTTGAGCAAAAACATCCAAAATGTAGAATATATACCTATCCATTTGTCCCGTGCCCTTTCACTATTTGATTACTTACTTTTAGCGAGTTCTTTCTTGACGATTCTCGCCAAACGTCTTATGCCCTGGTCGATTCTGTCTTCATCAGAATTAGAGAAGTTCAGCCTTAACGTGCTATCACCATCACCATTGACGTAGAACGGCTTACCTGGCACAAAAGCCACATGCTCTACTATGGCCAACTCAAACAGCTTTAATGATGATATTCCTTCCGGAAGCGTAACCCACAAGAACATTCCACCTTCAGGTCGTGTAAGATGTGTTCCATTGGGAAACTGCTCCTCGATCAGTGACACCATCAAATCTCTCTGTCTCCTGTAAGACAGCCGTATCTGAGCAATATGTACGTCCACATCGTTGTCAATCAAGTATTGATGGAGAATCCTTTGGCTTAGGTAATTTGAATGTAGGTCGCTCGCCTGTTTGACGACAATGATTTTGTCCATTACATCCTTCTTGCCACAGACCCAGCCGAGTCTCAATCCAGGTGCAACTGTCTTTGAGAACGAGCCCAGCAGTACCGCGCGTTCACCGAGCATTCCAGCCACCGATGGCAGATCACTTCCCTCAAACCTCAATTGGCTATAGGCGTCATCCTCAACTAAAACCGTCCCATGATGTGCGAGCAGCTTAGCAAGTTCGACTCTTTTGTGCTGCGAATATGTAATCCCTGATGGGTTTTGGAAGTTAATCACCGTATGAAACAGTTTGACTGGCTGTTTCTCAAAAGTCTTTTTCAGTATGTCTATGTCGATACCGTCATCAAGTAGCGGCACAGGACAGAATTGCGGTTCATATACCGAAAATGCCTGTATGGCACCAAGATACCCAGGTTGTTCTATTGCGATTCGGTCGTTCTTTTCTATGAATACCTTGCCGACTAAATCGAGCCCTTGCTGAGATCCATTGGTGATAAGTATCTCATCAGGATGTACCTTTAGCCCTTTCATGCTATATCGCTCAGCGACGTACTGTCTCAGTGGCAGATACCCTTCAGTAGTGCTATATTGAAGCGATGCCTTGCCTGCCTGGCGTAAAACCCTGGCTGCAGCTTCGCTGATCTCCTTAACCGGAAAGAACCTTGGATTCGGAAGTCCCCCGGCAAAAGATATCACTTTCGGGTCTTGCGTCGCTTTGAGAATCTCCCTGATAAACGATTTCGGAATGGTACTCATTCTATTTGCATATATCTTCATAATTTCTCCTCCTCGCTGCAAGCCGATGAAAAAGGTCTTATAGTGTTAATATCAAAAATATAGTAACTGATTTTATCCACTGCTATATCACAACCTAACGCCGATCAAGTGACATCAGCGTACATAAAAGCTACTTCAAATGGCAGATGGTCGAACCTCTTCGTGCCTTTCCTGATAAAACCGAATTTCCTGTACCAATTCTTTAGCCTTTTATCTTTCGCAATAATACCTATCTCTACACGCTTAGCTCCAGAATTTCTTGCTTGTTTAAATAGTTAACTTTCGCAAGATTCTATATCAGCTCTTTGTACAGAGATATGCTGCCATAAAGCTATCTTTGTGATCAACTTTCTCTATCTTGAATCCGGCACGTTCAAGCAGACCCTGAATAATCCAGCCGAAGGTGCTGTACTCCTGACGGAAATGGGTATATAAGCCCTTACTGCCTTCAATACCCATTCGCTCGATTGTAGACTGAATAAATCCTTCTATACAGGATTCATAACCGGCAATATCGAACAAGAAGACTACATCGAATAAATATAATTTACCATTCGTTTTGAGCATCTGTGCCAATCGTCTAAGGCCTATCAGCTTCCAGAAGTCAGGTAAATGGTGCAATACAAATACGGAAACAACAGCATCCACCGGCTCTGTTTCGTGCTCGTATGTCAGAAATCCACCGTGATGAAACTCAATATTGTCAAGTTTAGCCTTTCTGGATTTTCTGCGGGCTTGTCTTAACATGGCCTTTGATATATCAACCGCGTAAACCTTGCGACAGTGATGTGCGGCATGAATAGCGAACGTACCTGTACCGCAACCCATGTCAATCACTGTTTGATTTGCCTCAAGGCCAAGAAGAGCGATTATCTCTCCGCTCTCGGCCTTGTAATCCCTGAATCTCTGGTGGTACTTGTCATAAGCTCTGGCGACTGTAACACTATTAAAATTTGCGCCGCAGGGCTTCATTTCGTCGTACTGCCACTTTGGATGCACTTGAGTTTCAAGTGAGTTCATGTAATTTCTGTAGAATTCGATATCCATTTCTCTGACTTTCATGGTGCTACAAACTTCTCCCATCCTCGCAAAGCCACGCGCTTTGCTGGTAATATAAAAATAAAAAAGCCTTTCAGGTTTTCAGCTCCCTGAAAGGCTTTATCGATTCGACAAAATATATAGTCAGGTCCTTTTAGGGAGCAGCCTCCTTTCGCACATATACCCAAATCCTGGCAGCAAAAGTCTTGGTCATGCCAGTCGGAAGGTCTGTGCGCAAAAACCCCATCGTCACTTTGTGACTTTTTAGCTGCTTTTGCTTATATTCCCTAATCTGAACCATCAACTAACTCCACTCAATCATCAATATGTCATGATTCTAAATATCGCACCTTTACCTGTCAAGCATAAATATCGACAAAATTGCCGCAAATATGAAAAAAAATTTCTGAAGTAGCAATTGTAACCAACAATTATCCTAAAATATCCGTCACATCAAAAAATGGCTGATTATGCTCCTGTAATATTCGACTGCTTTTTCCAGATCGGCAATCTCAATATATTCGTCCGCCTTATGACAAAGCTCGGGCTCGGCCGGGCCCCTGGCAATGTTTAATCTGACCTCTGTCGCTTCGAGAATATATTGCATCGAAGAGATACAAAGCAATATACTCAGCGTGTCATGCGTTTCATAATATCAAACTCAGAAGGATGAATAATCCGAAACCTGCGATTACTATGCCTGAAATTCTGTTCAGCCACGTCAACTTATCGTAATCAAGTTTTTTCAAAAATACACCGGTAACGCTTGTCAATATAAACCACCAAAGTCCGGCACCAATAAACACACCGCTAACTAATAAGCCTGCTGAGGCATGGTGCACACGTACTTGTGTTACACCTAAGCTTGCGAATACCGCCGCGAATGCAAGAAACGTGCCCGGATTTGCAAATGTAAGAAATAATGCCGATACATAATTGCTAAAATGGCTGGCACCATCTCCTGGCGCAGCATTTTGTACCATCTTTGAACGACAAATCCTCACGCCGATGTAACAGAGATAAAGGCCGCCCACCAAACGAAACCATAGTTGTTCTTTAATCAGAAAGTTTGAAATAAACGACAAACTTGAAGCTGCAAAAAAACCATAAACAGCATCTGCAGTAGCTGCTCCCAGGCCCGAAACTATTCCATGAATCCTGCCCTCTTGCAGGGTTCGTTGCATGCAAAGCACCGCAATCGGTCCTACAGGGGTTGAAATCAAAAAACCTATAACTATTCCCTTAAGAAAGATAATGGCTGTCATAAAAATCACCTTTTGGGCATAGAGCGTAAATTAAATTCTACGTAACAGAACCCGAATAACGCCAAACCTAATTTCTGCCTCTGGTAAAACTTAGAGCAAAAATTTAAAAATGATTTTTCTATAGTGCTCAACCGCTTTTTCTACGTCACTGATATCAATGTATTCATCCGGCTTATGGCATAATTCGGGCTTGCCTGGTCCGAAGATAACAATCGGTGAGTCTAAAGGCCCTAAATGTGGCGCATCTGTGGTAAAACCTACCGCCTTTGTCTCGCTGGTCCCGACTACACTACAAAAATCCTGCACGAATGTGCAATTCGGATCAGTCTCCATCGCCTCAACCGCTCGTAGTATAGACACTTTCGCGTCAAAATCGGGATTACGTGACTTGATTAAAGCGAACATCTGTTCGATATCACTAATGATTGCCTGGTGGTCCTGTTCGGGCAAAGTGCGAATATCTATTCCAACAGTGCATTCATCCGGTACAACGTTCATCGTTTTGCCGCCGGATATGGTGTTGACGCTCATCGAACAGTTACCCAACAGCTTGTGAAGTTGGATCTTGAATTCGTACTTATCCAGCTCATCTAAAAATGCACGCATCGAGCTTATGGCATTCACACCAAGCTGTGGTGCGGAGCTATGGGCGGCTTTGCCTTTGGTGGTTATCTTCAGCCACATCATGCCACGGTGAGCGGTAACAACGTCAAAATCGGTTGGCTCCGGAATAATTATTCCTGCAAGTTTTTCCAGCGAATTGGAACTTTCTATAAATCTTTTTACTCCACAGCTATCGGTCTCTTCGCCTGCGGCACCAACGAAGATAATATCTCCATGCAGGTTGATGCCGGATTCCACAGTCTGCTGAATAGCCACGACCACCGCTGCTATCCCGCCCTTCATGTCCGCTGCACCTCTGCCGTAGATTCTGCCGTTTTGCTCCAAGGCTGCAAAAGGCGGGTACTTCCATTCGCCTTCGCCAGGCCCAACCACATCGAGATGGCAAACAAACAGAAGCCCAGGTCTCTCTACGGACGACTCTGCCCGCGCAATCACATTCGCTCTATTCTGGCCCCAACTTTCAATGCGGCAATCGATGCCGGACTTGCCGAACTGAGCCGAGATTACTTCCGCCGCCGACAGTTCTCCCTTCTCAACCGTTGTTTCAGCCTGAATCAATTCTTTCAGTAGCCCTTTCATAGCTCAACATTATATACCTATAAACGCATAAAGCCAGTACAGTATCTCTTGTTGAATCTATGGTTGGTGCATTTGAACATAAAAAAATCCTTGCCGTACTTTTCATTAAGCTATATAGTACTTTACAAGTAAATGAGCCAGGGGAGCTGATGGCTTGATGATAGAATGAGCCTGATGCTGAGAACTGACCCTTCGAACCTGATCGGGATAATGCCCGCGAAGGAAGGCAAAAAGAGTGTAAAAATTAAAAAGTTTTAAGTTTTACGCTTTTAGTTTTGAGTTTATAAAGCACTTCCTTTGTGGGCCCCAGTTAGAAGCTGATCTGCAGGCTCTGTTAGCGTGGTTTTGATTCGCGCTTCTAACGGGCTGGGAGTGCTTTTTGTTTTTAGTAATAATAAGGTCAAGAACCAATAAAGAAAGGGAAAACAAAATGAAGGAAATTGAAATATCACGGGTGATTATTGAACAGTACACCAAGCGCCTGTCGGAGCACATCGAAAGTGACGTCGTTATCGTTGGAGCAGGGCCAGCGGGATTGGCGGCGAGTTATTATCTGGCAAAGGCAAAAATCAAAGTCACAGTAATCGAAAAGAAACTCTCGATTGGTGGTGGTATCTGGGGAGGAGCAGCTTGTTATAATGTCGTGACCTTCGAAGATAAAGATATTTTAGATGAAATAGGCGTTACAATAAAAAAACATGGGAATCTGTACATAGCAGATGCTATTGAGTTTGCGACAGGTTTAGCTTACAAAGCTAAAAAAGCTGGCGCAGAGATATTCAACGGCTTAGAGGCAGAAGACATTGTACTCATAGACGAGACGGTAAAGGGAATCGTGGTCAATAGCGCAAGCGCTCTGGCGATTGGACTGCACGTGGATCCATTTTGCATCTGCGCAAAATACACAATCGATGCGACCGGACATCCGGCTGAGTTAGTTGGTATGCTCAAGGAAAGAAAACCAAACCAATTTCCAAAAGAGCTACAAGAGTACTTCATGAACGTAGAAGTATCTGAAGCGGGCGTTGTTGAAAAGACAGGTGAAGTTTTTCCAGGGCTGTATGTCACAGGCATGGCGGTTTGCGATGTGTACAATCTGCCGAGGATGGGGCCGATCTTTGGGGGAATGCTAAAATCCGGCAAGAAAGTTGCTGAGCAGATATATGAAAAAATGCAGACTACCAACGCATAATGAGTGTTTTGAGCTGATAAGGCAGCTCGCAGTGCCGGAGCATATCGTAAGGCATAGCGTGGCGACGGCTAAGCTGGCTGTCTACCTGGCAGAAAGACTCAAGGAAAGGGGAATTGCAGTTGATGTGGATTTGGTAGAGAGAGCATGTTTGCTGCATGATGTTGTTAGGATGTGCGACTTCAAAAAATCAGATAGCGGCGGCTTAGCAGAACCAATAGAGCAAGAAAGCAAAGCAATTTGGCAACAGCTAAGAACGGACTTTGAGGGACTCTGTCACGAAGATATTGCATACGAGCTTTTGAGAGATGAATATCCTGAGCTTGCTATAACGATACGCAAGCATAAATATCTGGCTATACTGGATGAAAAAGATAAGCCGGTGACATGGGAAGAGAAACTTGTATATTATGCCGACAAGAGGGTTATGCACGATGAGATTGTTTCTCTTGGAGAAAGGTTAGACGAGGCACACGAAAGACATGCACGGCAACATAGCATATCGACTCAACGAAAATTTACGACCGCCAAGGCTGATGCGCAGATCTTCAAGCTGGAGGAAGAAATCTTTGATAAGATAGGAATAGTGCCTGATCAGGTCACAAGCAAATTAATCGAAGGCATGGATACCTCTGGTTGAAATTAGGGACTCAAATTAGCGGCCGGTTACTGGTAAACTACTTCTCGCTGATAATCTGCTGTATCGGCGGTGCATAATATAATCCGAAGCTCGAAATGGTCGGACAGAGGCGAGATTTGGCTATAGTCAGGCGGACCCTTTCGGCGGTGACATCATTGAATCGAAGCAATCGCTTGTAGCCAATCGTGGTGCCGCGCGCAAACTCCTTCCAGTTGGCTCCATCCCAAGCCTCGAGGATGAATTCTTCAACTCTTTGTCCAATTCTTATGTGCTCAGCAAGCTCAGCGACATTGAAGGTACACTTTTTACCCAGGTCAAATTCAATTCTTGCTGTGGTTGTCCAGTCGTCGGTAGTCCAGTAGGTATTCTCGTTACCATCTGCAACTTTGTTGCCTGCATATCTGGAGTCGTTGCCCTTTATATGGGAGGCGTTAATCACAGCGTGTAGTGCCAGGTTCTCGTTAAAGGTGGCATTAAGAACTTTGCGCAGCTCTTGTAGGCGTTTGACGTCGTTTTCGTGAATCAGGCCCCGGCGATCAGGCGGTAGATTAAGCAGCAGGACACTGTTCCGCCCTACCGAGCTGTAATAAATATCCAGGAGCGCTTTGAGAGACTTTACTCTTTTATCTTCTGCGGGGTGGTAGAACCAGCCGGGACGAATTGAGACATCCGTCTCTGCCGGATACCAAATCAGATTCTGCCCGTCGCCCAAGGCCTCGAGACTTCCGAGATCCTTCTGCAATTGGCTAATAAAATCGAAGGGCTTGTCGTTTCTGTTCATTACATTCCATTCAGTCTGTCGGGCATAACCTCTTTCATTGCCAACCCATCGTACGTCTGGGCCGTTAAAGATAACCGCATCCGGCTGAAGCTCGCGGACGATTGCATAGTAGCCCAGCCAGTCGTATTCCATATCTTTGGCGTCTTCTCCCTTTGCGCCATCGAACCAGACTTCATGAATTGGGCCATAGTTGGTTAAAAGCTCTCGCAATTGATTTTTATAAAACTCGTTGTACTTAGCAGTGTCGCCATAAGTCGGCTCGTGGCGGTCCCAGGGGGACAGGTAAAGTCCGAGCTTGATGCCAGCCTCGCGGCAGGCATCAGCAAGTTCGCGAACGACGTCGCCTTCACCGTTCCGCCATGGGCTGCTTTTTACCGAGTGATCGGTATATTTGCTCGGCCAGAGGCAAAAGCCGTCATGGTGCTTGGCGGTCAGGATTATCATTTTCATGCCGGCATCTTTGCAGACCTTAACCCACTGGCGAGCGTCCAGCTCAGTGGGATTAAAGATAGCTGGGTCTTCGGTGCCATCACCCCACTCTTTGTCGGTGAAGGTGTTGACGGTAAAGTGAATAAAGGCGATGAACTCCAATCGCTGCCAGGCGAGCTGTCGGGGCGAGGGCGTGACATTCGCAGCTCGACGTATCAGGTCTTTTTGCGCAGTAATTTCATCTTCAGAAACTTCATCATAGGCACTTAAGTAGTCGACAGCAAAGTAAGCTGGCAGGTCGGACATTATTACATTACCGCCCCGGGTTAATTTCCATTGTTTGCCTTGGGTAAAAGGAGAGAAACATTCTGCTGCGTGTAGCTGTTGCAGATGCCTCCGGAGAAAAGAGATCGATTCACAATTGGCAGTAGTCACCAAAAATTGAAAAACGACAATCAGATGCACTGGCAGGTAAAATCGAGTTTTCATTGCTAACTTTCCTTAATTTGGTTTCTGAAGCTACTTCGTCGAGTAGCTGAAAGGCCCGAGACGACAGTGACTGTCAGCATGACTGTAAAGGTCACGATGGTGAAGTAGTATCCCCATGTGGCGGTTTGGACGTGAGCCATTTTTATTAGTACGGTTCCTATGGCAAATGATTGTGTGAACATTTTAACTTTGCCGGAGATAGACGCGGCGAAATTTATGCCGCGAGCCTCGGCAATGTGGCGCAGGACTGTAACATAAGCTTCCCTTGCGATCAGAATAGCAGCTACGGACCAATGAATGGCCGTGAGCGTCGCGGGGGAGAAATTGAAAAGTTTTGGCTCCTGGATGAGGGCAAAGCAAATAAACGAGCCACAAACCAACACTTTGTCGACAAGGGGATCAACTATTCGGCCAAACTTACTTGTAACGTTTAATCTTCGGGCCACGACACCATCAACGATGTCGGTTAAACCTGCAACGACGAAAAGGACAAAGGCAACATCAAGAAATAGGGCCTGGTTGGCTACTTTGGGCGAGTATAGGACCATGATAAGAAAAATAACGGTCAGAAGGAGCCTGCTGAAAGTCAAAATGTTCGGTATGAGCCTTAGCATAATGGAGAGTTTACTTATAGCACGGCTTTGGTTCAATACTAAACTTGTTCGGCGAGCAGGTCATAATCTTTTGTACCGATGACTCTAACTTTTACGAAACGGCCAGGCTGTGACGAGCAGCCTTCTATTATGGTGACGCTGTCGACCTCAGGTGCCTGGCCGTAAAAGCGGGCCTGAGCGATACCGTTTTTGTCAACGGAGTCAACAAGACATGTAAGCTCGGTTCCGATTCTGTCTTCGTTCCTGGCAAATGCGATATCCTGCTGGGCGAGCATCAATTGGTCAACTAGCTGGTTCTTCAACCTGTCAGGAACCTGGTCAGGTAGTTGAGCTGCGGGTGTTCCGGATTCGGGATAGAATTTAAAACAACCCAGTGCATCAAAGCAAGCCCACTTGACGAATTCCAGTAGCTCAGCAAACTCATCGTCGGTTTCACCAGGAAAACCAACTATCAATGTTGTTCTCAAGATAATATCGGATATGGTGGAACGCAGGTCTTCGATAAGACGGTAAAGTTTTTCTTTCGTGTCAGGGCGGTGCATAGCTTTTAGGATTCTGTTGGATACGTGCTGGACTGGGATATCCATATAATGGACTGCTTTGACACTGCCTGCAATGGCTTTTATCAATTCCGGGGATATTTCTGATGGATACAAATACAAGAGCCGAATCCATGTAAGGTCAGGAATTTCCTGCAGCTCGGCGATAAGAGTGACAAGCCCATGTTTGATTTTCAGGTCGCGGCCATAGTTCGTCGTGTCCTGTGCGATTATGTTCAGCTCAACAACGCCTGCAGAGACCAGCTCTGCTGCTTCAGCAATGACCATCTTCGGGGGCTTGGACCTGAAAGGCCCCTTTATTGCGGGTATTGTGCAAAATGAGCATCGATGGTTACAGCCCTCTGCGATTCGCAGATAGGCCCAGTGAGGCGGTCCGATGAGTAGCCTGGCTCTGTCGTCGTTGATAGACTGAGGTGCAGTGTCCAAATAGACAGATGGCTCTTTCGCGCGAAGTGTTTTATGGATTATTCGGCCAATCTCATCTCTTTGACCAAGACCTACAACAGCGTCGATGCCATTAACCTGGTCGAGAAGCTCTTGGCCAAGCCTCTGTGACAGGCAGCCGGCCACAACGACTTTCTTGACAGCACCTGTGCGTTTGCAGGCTACGGCGTGCTCTATGGCGTCAATGGCCTCAGCTTTTGCGGGCTTGATGAAGCCGCATGTGTTAATGACAACGACATCGGCATTATCCGGCTCAGCGGTTATCAGAAAACCAGCCTGGATTATCTCAGCGAGCATTTTCTCACTGTCAACTTTATTCTTTGGACAGCCAAGCGCTATCAGGCCAACGGTGACATGTTTTTTAGTTTTCGACACCATGAAACACCAAAACGACCATAATATGCCATCTGGGCATTGTTTGATCCAAACGAAATCAAGAACTCGATTCTTGTTAAACCTATCGGAATATGCTTGACTATAACGAAATATGCAATAGAATGGTAGTCGCTGCCGTCCTAACTACGTCAAAAAGCAGCTAAAATGTGAGCCACACCTTTCGGTAGACGTAGATATCTCAAACTGGTGGCGGGATTATGTGCATTAGCAAACTGAAAATTTTCCGCAGTCAACTGCTGGCTTGGGGGTTGGCTGTAATACTTGTAGCCTTGACATGTGGTTGTCAGGACTGGCTGGATGAGCGGGCATCGGCTCTGCAGAACCAGAGCATTCTGCAGAGTCTGAGCAGAATCGACACCGTTCCGGATCCCAATATCCGGGTGCCGGATGTGTACAAGACACCGCCAAAGAAGGTCAAGCAAATCGTGGGTGGTGCTGAGGAGTGGAAGCTGTTCTATTTCTGTAAGTACCACACGTCCGACGAGCTCAAGAAGATAGTGCATGAACAGTTTGCGACCAAGCTCTTTGACAAAAAAGGCAAGGAAACTAAATTGGTGGACTACACTGTTAGCAGTAATGCCACCGCCAACCAGTTGATAGTAAGATGCCCAACCGAAGAAGATGTCGATGCAGTACTTGAATTGTTGGAAATGGTCGATGTGCAGCCTATTCAGGTTAAAATTGATTGCCTTATTTCCGAGGTTTATGCAGATAAGACATTGGACTGGCAAACCACTTTAGAAATTGAAAATCTATTCGGTGAGGGTATTAGGGCGGGAAGTTCAGCCCAGCCTTTCGGGACGGGTATTCTTGAACTTGTAGAGGAAAAAGCTGTGCTGCCTGCATTCCCCGGAGCTTCGCTCAGGGACATCGCTCGCACCAAAATGGGTCTTCAGATCGGATATTTGAGCGAGAGTGAGAACTTCCTGGCTATGGTGGATATGCTGGAGTCAAAGGGCTATCTGAAAATTCTGATGAACCCCACGCTTGAAATTGTCAACGGCAAAACAGCAAAAATCTTGTCAAGTCAGCGTGTACCGCTGCAAACGATATACCTCACCAACCCGAACCAGGATTGGTACGAGACTAAAACAGAATATGTGGATATAGTCGACTCGCTTGTAATCATACCTCACGTCTTTGCGGATGGCTACATCGGCCTGGAAACAAGCATCCTTCTCGGGTCGAAGTTGACCCCCGAAGGCGTCAAGCAGTTGCCCATTGTCACCAAAAAAGAAATCGAAAATAAAGAAAACCGCATCAGAAAAGGCGAAAGTTTAGTAATAGGAGGCATAAGAAAAACCGAGAAGCGCGATGTCATCCGCGGCGTCCCGTTCCTAAAAGACATACCTGTGCTCGGTGTTCTGTTCTCCGGCAGAGATTTTGAAGAGCGAGTAGTGGAGACCATATTCATATTAACGCCGACGATCTCCACCGGTGGAAAACCAAACGAGAAGATCGTAGAAGAACTCCGAGAAAGACACAAATCGCCTTCTTCCCAGGCGTTTCATGAAGCTGTAGGAGGAGCGGTAATTGATACTTTCGGTTTGGAAAACGATAGCACAGAGCAAGGCGATGAAGCGGAACAGAAGACAATGGGACCTGACACACCAAGAGAAAACAACAACGGAACAGGTACGAAGGATAACAACGCTGAGCAGGACAGTAACGAGGCTCAAACACAAAGCGTTGCGCCCATAAACATACAACAGGAAAGTGATACAGATGTATCTGAAACAGGGAAAGCAAGCACGCCGACAGTGAGCGAAGAAGTACAAATTGCGGAAGAATAACATTCACAGAACAGCGAAAGACACAGTTATTAGTGGTCTACACGTTTGACATACGGTTTTTGAAATGTGGATAAAAAATTATGGAGAGACAACAAATGCAAAATTTCAATAGCGGTAATTTTTCAGTCAATAACAACTTTGATAACCCAATCCCACTTGATGACGACACGGGGAAAGCAATTCCTTTTGATGATGGATCGGACGAGGCAAACGTGTCGCATTCTCCTTTGAACCTTGGAGGTAGCACAACCGAACCAGCCAAACCTACTGCAAAGGAGCCAGCCAAACCTGCTATAAAGGAGCCCTCCAAACCTACTGCCATAAATCGACCTCAGGCAGCTACAAAAAAAGCTCCTCAAGAAGAAGCATCAAGCAGTCGCGTTACGGGTGTAAGGACTTTCTTTACGAAGCTACATCCAGGAGCCATAAATTTTCTTGATGAACAAATAACGAAATGGCTCAAAGAGAATCCTGGCGTCAGCATAAAACAAACGAACATAACTACGGGCGAAATTCAGGCCAAAAAGACCGAGCCTAACATCATAATCACAGTCTGGTATTAACGAAATCCAATGGCCGGCGAGGCATTACATCCTCGCCAGCCATAAAAGCATGAACTTTGCTCAACAGACGGCTCGAATCGAATCTGGCCGTCGCACTAACCGATGCCGATGCCCAAAGCCAACAGCGTTAAAGCTTGGCAGATATTCTGCTGGGCACGTCATAGATGACTGGCAACCACGTCACAGAGACCACAATTTGTCTGGTCAGAGCACATCCGGCGTCTTCGGCTAAAACGAGACATTTCCACCGCCATCTGTTTGGCCAATAGTACCGCCATAGTCGGTTCCATTATCGGATGCACGGTTATCAGCATAGAAGTTGCCGGCCTTGAGGAAATTGAGGCCGGTGCCGGTCGTGGAACCGGTTATAAGGTTCTCCTCTATTGAGTTGCTCGCGCCGTTAACCAAGATACCATATACGAAATTACCTCTGAGCGTATTGAATTTGATTAGACTGCCATCTTCAGACACTAATATCCCGATCCCGTTGTAATAGGCAGTATTGTCGATTACGGCGCAGCCATCCCAAGCCCAGATACCATAATAAAAGTTCCCTGCGACTGTGTTCCCTGAGACTGTACAGCCGAAGCTAACCTCGATACCGTCACCGCCATTAAAGCTGATCGTGTTACCGGTGATGGTTGAGTTGCCTAAGGCCATTATACCATCACTCACATTCTCAAGAATTGTGTTGCAGGTAACCGCAGAGCCTAAACCCACAAAGATTCCGATACCTCCATTCTCGGAAATGGAGCAATCCTTTACTAAATGCGCATAGCCCCACAAACAGATACCGTCGCTACCGTTTGAAAGAGACCGGACGTCGATTATCCTATGACCATACCCGTAACGTGGATTACCTTCGGGGCCCGCCATTCCAATTTCGTAGATTCCCTCTGTACCAAAATTTCTAATCGTTCCGTTGCGGATTTCGACGTTGGCACATGCATTGATGTAAATGCCTCGTCCCTGGCCGGAACTGGGGCCAATGAGATTGTAGCCCATCAGGTCAATAGTGACGTCGTTGACGTCGACAACTATTGCATTGCTGTCAGGAGCACTATTTTGCAGGTCTTTAGTAAAGCAGTACGACCCAGGGCTGGTAATCGTGACAGGGACCGCCGATATGGGGGTCTGCGCGTTGGCATAGCTATAAAGACATAAGACAACTAAGCCAACCATAATCAGAACTGCTGCTTTTTTTGCTTTCGTTTGCATTTTTTCCTCCCTTCAAAAAAGGTTAATATATGATTGTGCTGTCTGCGCGCATCGGTAACGTATGATGAAGTTGCATACTAACAACTCAGCAATATTGGATTGCTTATTTCCCACTCTGTCCTCCTTTAGTGAGGTTAAAGTATTGTACGTTCGCTAAAGGTCGGCGTCAAGAAAAAAAGTCGTTATTTATAGTGATGGTGTAATTATTAAGCTGAGCGTATGTGTGAGGTGCGGACCTGAGTGGGGTGCCGCCTGGACAAAATGGCAGAAGTTTAGTGAAAAATTCTTGAGACAAAAGCCCTTGACACATCAGCCAAATTGCATTAGGTTGCTATAATTTAGTTTTCTGTGTATAATGGATAATTAAGTTTCTGGTTTATTTGGAGGTTTTTGTGGCTAAAGCGTTAACTCGGGAACTGATCAATGCAGGGGTGCATTTTGGGCACGGTGTGAGCCGATGGAATCCCAAGATGGGTCCTTTCATCTTCGCCAAGCGCGGCAATATCCATATTATTGATATTAAGAAGACATTAAAGGGACTGCTGATTGCGAAGAAGCTTCTCGCTGAAGTTGTTGCGTCGGGTAACGACGTTGTGTTCGTGGGAACAAAGCGTCAAGCTCAGAAAGCGGTTGAGACGGCTGCGGACAAATGTGGAATGCATCACGTATCGGAGCGATGGCTTGGCGGTATGCTTACAAACTTCAGAACCATACGATCCCGGCTGCAACGGTTAGAACAGTTGGAATCTATGGAACGGGACGGGACGATTGAAAGCGAGAGCAAAAAGCTGGCGTCCAGACTCAAACGCGAAATGCGTAAAATCAAGACCAATCTGGAAGGTGTCCGAAAGATGAATCGTCTGCCCGGCGCGGTTGTGGTGGTGGACGCGAAAAAGGAATGTCTGGCTTTGCGAGAGGCCAGAAAGCTCGATATAGCAACTGTCGGGATTCTTGATACCGATTCGGACCCTGATACAGTGGACGTGGCTATTCCAGCGAATGACGACTCCATCAGGGCAATCGAACTAATACTCAGTGAGCTTGCGGATGCAGTGGCGATCGGCAAGACTATGATTTCGGCACGTCGAGAGCCAGCGGAACGACCGCGACGCGTGCGCTCAAGAAGGCCAGCTTTGGCGCTTGCAGACCAAAGTAAATCAGAAAAGACGGATACGGTAGAGCCGGCAGCCGTTGAGAATACGGAATCGGCTCCGCAGCAAAACGACCCAGGCGAACAGGAATCAGAGCAGGCTGCTTCCTGAGAGGCTATGTCCAGACCATCGAATAGAAACGACGCCTTTCACATCGTACGACACAGAAATGCGACACACTAAGGGACAAGGCTGAAGTACAGATTGCAGAAGAGGAATAAACTACAGAAATGTTAATCGGGACCGCTGGGGCGATGTGAGACGAAGATATCCGAATTCCGAATTCATTTAGGATATTCTATATTATATAAGCCAAAATGTGTTATGTGGGAAGATGCCAACTACCAAAATTTTTTTATGAATTAAAACAATAGAACAGAACTGGAACAGGAGTATTTGAAATGGCAGAGATTTCGGCTTCATTAGTGATGAAACTGAGAAAGATGACAGGGCAAGGCATGATGGACTGTAAGAGAGCATTGCAGGAAGCCGACGGTGATATTGATAAGGCTGTGGAGATACTGAGGAAAAAGGGCCTTGCAACTTTAGCTAAACGAGCAGGACGAGAGACGACAGAGGGACTTGTTGTAAGCAAAATCAGCGAGGACGGCACAAAGGCTGTTATGGCTACTCTCTGCTGTGAAACCGATTTTGTGGCAAAAAGCGATGACTTTGTCGCAGCGGCGAATGCGCTGGCTGAGTATGCGATGGCTTGCTCGGCAAGCGACGGTGCAGAGAATATCCTCGATACCAGCATCGATGGAAAGAAATTCGACGACATCCTGACTGGGACGGTAAGTAAAACGGGCGAGAAAACGCAGGTTGGTGATTATGCAAAATACGAGCTCGACGGTCCGGGACTAATAGGCATATACGTTCACTTCAACAAGAAGGTTGGCTCAATGGTACAGATCGAGTCGGATGACGAAAATATTGCCAAGTCAGATGTTCTAAAACGGTCGGCTTCCGACATCGCGATGCATATTACGGCGACTAAACCGCTGGCAATAGATAAAGAAGGCATTGATCCTGAATTGATCAAGCAGGAAAAGGCGATTTTCGCTGAGCAGGTCAAGAACAAGCCAGCTAATATTATCGAAAAGATTGTAGAAGGGAAGATGAAGAAATTCTACTCGGAGAATTGCCTTCTGCAGCAACCGTTTGTCAAGGATGACAGCAAGACAGTAGAACAGGTTCTTGCAGACGCTGCTAAAGAGGCAGGCGGCCAGGCAAAGATAAAAAGATTTGTCCGATTTGAAGTCGGCTGAAAAGCGTATATCGTGAAGCGTGAATTGTATCTCGACCGAGATACGAAATACGAGATACGAAGTAATGGCAGAAAGTAAGTATAAACGGGTATTGTTGAAACTCTCAGGGGAGAGTTTTTGCGAGCGTGGCGAGTTCGGAATTAATGGCTCAGCACTTAAATCAATTGCCGAAAGAATAGCCGAAGTTTGCAGGCTCGGGCCTCAGGTAGCGGTGGTCGTTGGGGCTGGTAATTTTGTACGCGGCGAGAGTTTTTCCAAAGAAAGTCATATACCACGGAATACGGCTGACTACATGGGGATGCTGGCAACAATCATCAACGCATGCGCGCTACAAGAAACGCTCGAAAAGTTAGATCAGCCAACAAGGGTTTTAAGCGCAATCGAAGTAGCAGCGATGTGCGAATCTTTTATACGTAGACGCGCACTTCGACATCTTGAGCGTGGAAGAGTCGCGATATTGGCTGGAGGAACGGGAAATCCTTTCTTTACCACGGATACGTGTGCAGCTTTGCGAGCGGCAGAATTGGAGGTGGATCTTCTAATTAAAGCGACAAAAGTTAATGGTGTCTATAGCGATGATCCGTGCAAAAATCCGGATGCTAAGCTGTTCGAAAAACTATCGTATGACGATGTGTTTGCACAAAATCTAAGGGTGATGGACCACTCAGCCATAAGTCTTTGCAAGGATAATAACATCCCAATCATCGTTCTAAATATCTTCAAAAAAGGCAATATAGCTAAAGCCATTTGCGGTGAACAGGTTGGAACTAAAATAGTGATGTGTTGTGCGTGATGCTTATCGGTGAAGATAAAGACCGAATCCGACATACGCAATTCGAAAATAAGGTAGCAGATGCCTGTAGATGAGGTAGTATCCCAAAGCAAAGCCAAAATGGAAAAAGCTGTAGAAGTCCTGCATGATGAACTAAGGGCGTTTCGCAGCGGCAGAGCATCACCAGGCTTGGTCGAAAACCTAAAAGTCGATTATTACGGCACAGCAACACCAATAAGATCCTTGGCAACAATCTCGGCACCTGAAGCAGATATGCTTGTGATTAAGCCTTTTGACCCGGCCTCAGCAAAGGAGATTGGAAAGGCGATAAAAAGCAGTGATTTAAGTATTGCACCGATTATGGAGGGGAAATTTATCAGACTAAATATTCCACCACTCAGCGAGGAACGCAGAAAGCAGCTTGTCCAACAAGCTAAACACATTGGCGAGCAAGCAAAAGTTAGTATCCGTAACATACGAAGAGATGCGAACAAACATCTTGAAAAGCAGCAAAAAGATAAGCTCATAACCGAAGATGACCTCGAAAAAGGCAAGAAACAAATCGACGATATCACTAAAGAATATAGCGATAAGATTGACACGATGGTCAAAAATAAATCAGATGAGATAATGCTCGACTGATTTTATAGATCAATTATTTAGGAGAGCAAAATCTTTTCTAAGTGTTGCTCTGTTCGGCTCCGATGAGCTGGCATCACATTGTGCGGAACTAAGCAGTTTATACACTAAATACTGCGTATATATTTGCGAGACGTCCCTACATGACAAGCCAATAGCTATATTGAAATTTTAACAGGGGGCAACTTATGCAATCTGAAGAAAAAGCCAAGACTAATCCACAAAAGAAAAGTGTGATAAAAGTAATCATCTGGGTATTTGCAGTCATCATCTTGCTGATTATAGTAGCGGCCTTGCTTATGCCGGTGCTCATATCATCTAAGGCTGGCCAAAAGATGATACTGGCAAAAATCAATAAGGCAATCGACGGTCGGATGGAGTTTGCAGATCTGTCACTAGGATGGCTTAAGGGAGTCAATATTGCAGATCTGAGTTTCGACGATAGTGTCGGGCGAATTTCCGTCCGTGTGAAACAGATTGCTACAAAGCCCCACTACGCCTCCATTTTGATGGGTAATTTATTCTTCGGTAAAACGACAATTGATCAGCCTAAGATAAGCGTAAATCTCAAAGATCAACCTACGGTGGGGCAAGAGCGTGTTGGAAAACCTGAGCCGGTTCCCGTAAAAGCCAAGCATATTGCTTTGGCCATGGACGTTGCTATTAACGATGGCAGTTTGAAAGTGACCGACGCTCAAGGCGCGATGATCGAGCTGTCTGACATAAACACGGAGCTGAATCTAAGACCGCTGGGGCAGCAAACGGACCTCGATCTGAATATGAGTGTGATTGGAGGCGAAAAGACAGCAACGATTCGCGCGGCTGGCGGTGTTACGCCGGGCGTAAGCAAAACAGGATGGAGCCTGAAAGGCACAACCGGCGATCTTACAGTCGAGGTCGATGGGCTGGACCTCGGGACTCTTGCACCTATTTTTGCTTTGACGGGAGTCGAGCTAAAAACAGCAGGCAGTATTTGGGTGAACATAAGCAGCGAAGTCATAGATGGCAGCCTTGAAAAGTTGGACGCTGCGATACGAGCGAAAGATATAGACATCGGTGGAGGTCTGCTTAAAGGCGATAGGCTTCGAAGTAACACACTGGAGTTTAATGCTAAGCTAAGCCAACAAAGGCAGATGATAAACATCGATAAACTCCAGATCTATACCGACTGGGCGTCCGTAACAGCAAGCGGGACTATTCCTACAACACTTAAGTCTTTATCCGACCTTTACAAGGCCGATTCAAGTTATAAGCTCGAAGGCGATTTCGATTGTGACCTGGCATCTTTGCTGAACCAGATGCCGCGTACATTAGGCCTGAAAGAAGGAATGAAAGTGACGTCTGGTAAACTGACGGGCAATGTTGACACACTCAAAGAAGCTGGCAAGGCAACCATCTCGGGCCAAGCCAGGCTTGTAGGATTAGCTGGTGCACTTGATGATAAAGAGCTGAAACTCACAGAGCCGATTGTAGCTGGGGCAAATATAACTGCTGATGATAAGCAGATCAACCTTGAAAGGCTAAACGTTTCGGCGGCGTTTGTGAGAGTCAATGCCAGCGGCAATTTTGAGCAGATTGACTATGAGGGCGAGGTGGATCTGGCAAAGCTTCAAACAGAATTGGGGCAGTTCGCAGATATAGTGCCATACGACATATCCGGCAGGATGTCAAGCAAGGGACAAGTGTCTTTGAAGCAAGGCAATATCGGTGCTGCAGGCTCAGTTGATGTTACAGAACTTCACATCGCTTCTGCAGACGGAAACAGTGTCTCCGAGCAGAAAGCTGAGGTGAGTTTTGCTGTAAACATTGATCGGGAAAATAACATGGCTGCTATCGATTATGTCAGAGTAAAGACAAGTCTTGGCAGCGTAAATGTGGAAGATGCGACGGCGCCATTAAGTAAAACAGCGAAAAAACCTTTGGTCCTTGCCGTAGTTGTCAGTGAAGTTGACCTGGCGAAAGCTCAACCATTCGCAGTGATGTTTGCGTCGATGCCTAAGAAAATAGATATAGCTGGAACGGCCAGCGGGAAAGTAAACGTCGGCTCTCGAGAGGACAGCTATAGAATCTCAACCGATAACACAACGATAAAGAATCTTAAAATCGTCTCCGGCCAGAAAGAACCGTTTGAACAAGCAGAGGTACTGCTTATTCTGGATGCCGAGATCAGTCCAAAAGAGAAGTCTATCAACGTTAGAAAGCTGCAACTGGAAAGTCCACAGATAAAGATAAAAAAAGGTGAGTTTGAGAAAACCAGCGAAGCCGGCCAAACCAGGCTTCAGGGGCAGATGGACCTTGAGTACGACTGGACTACTGTCAGCACAGTTGGCTCACTTTTTTTGCCCGAAGGTTTGAAGCTGGAAGGACAAAGGAAAACGACTGTGATGTTCTCCAGTAGGTATACGGATGAGCAGAAGGACCAACTTTTAGGCAATCTTAACGCCAAGGCAGCGGTCGGCTTTGACCAGGGGGAGTATATGGGGCTAAAGTTCGGCCCTACGGAGGTCGATGTTCAAGTTCAAAAAGGCGTGCTAAATATTGCGCCGTTTTCAACAACTGTTAATAACGGGCGACTTAGCTTTGCCGGCAAGGCGAATTTCAATGACAAGCCAACACTTCTGAGAACGCCTGGCCCTATACAGATTGCAAAGGATATTCAAATCGATAAGGAAACTACGGAGAAATTATTTCAATACGTGAATCCCATTTTCGCCAACGCTGTTAATGTGAGCGGTGTGGCCAATTTCGACTGTGATAGTATGGCAATACCATTGGCGTCAGCTACGAAAAATGACCTTGAGGTAGTCGGCACAATATCAATAAGCAAACTGTATTTACAGGCGTCGGATTTATTGAGCAAGATTCTGTCGGTGGCAGGAGGAGGATACAGCGGACAAGAGATTACAATACATCCAACAAAATTCGCCTTGAAGGAGGGATCACTGCAATATGATAATATGCAGGTTGATGTCGGTGACAATCCGATAAACTTCGAAGGTATTATCGGTCTGGACAAGAGATTGAACATGATTGTTACTTTGCCTTATACTGTAACGGGCACTACAGTTAGGGTTGGTCAGGAAAAATCGGGCGAAAGAATATCGGTTCCGCTAAAGGGCACGATTGATAAACCCGAGCTTGACTTGGGAAGGCTGCTTGAGGACCAGATGAAAAAGCAATTACAGGAGCAGTTACGAAAGGGCCTTGAAGGCCTGCTTAAGTAGGCATAATGCTCTGTTGAAAATCTAAAAACTGTCATTCCGAGCGAGTCCCCCCGTGTCTTCTGTCGAAGACAGAAACGGGGGCGAGTCGGGGAATCTGTTTTTAATAGATTTCTCCACTCCGCCCCTTAGGGGCTTCGGTCTCCACAGAACACCTGTCGGTGGAAATGACAACCGGCCTTTTCAACAGAGCCTAGGCATAAGTCAATGCAAAGCATTCCCTGTTTGAAAGGCAATAGTGGTGTTTAAGAATCTCTTGTCCACACCTACTGCTCAGCTTGGAAGGGCCAGCCGATTTATCGTTTTTCAGATCAAATTGTGGTCGCATTGCGCGAGACTATTGAGGAAGAATCGGGCGGGCCAGCAAGCTGCAGCATTATCATACCATACAATCTTTGGGATTGTTCCATTGGCGATAGTGATGCTGCTGATATTTCAATCACTTCCTGCCTATAGCGATATGGGTGAGAAAGTAAAGGCGTTTGTTTACGACCAGGTTCATCTTACGAATATCCAATACTCTGCTCCTACGGCTGAGGACCCGGAACGGACTATCAAGATAACGGAACATCTGGACAAACTAATCAGTAACTTTTTTGCCAAGGCAAATAAGGGCGCGATTACCTTGGTGAGCATAATCATAGTGATCTGGGCGGCGCTTGCCCTTCTTTCAACAATAGAAAAAGCCTTTAACAATATATGGCACGTTGCGAAGGGAAGAAGTCTACTTCATCGAATGATTAACTACTGGGCGCTATTGACACTGGGGCCGTTACTTTTAGGTGCGGGCATTTATGTCACCACACGATATACAGCCATTGGCCAGATCCAAAAGACGGTAATGTCGCATATTGGTCCGGTTGTACTATCTTATATGGTGGCGGTTATAGCGCTATTCTTGTTGTATTTTGTGCTGCCGAACACAAAAGTCCAGGCTGGTGCAGCTTTGTGGGGCGCGGCAGTGGCCGGTATAGTCTGGATGCTTGCAAAGTGGGGCTTTGGCGAGTACGTGACACGTTTCATTCCTTATAGCAAAATTTATGGAGTGCTGGGGCTTATTCCGCTTGGTGTTGTGTGGATATTTATAACCTGGATTATCGCACTGTTTGGATTACAGCTAACGTTCACAACGCAGTACTTAAAGACCCTTGATGCAACTGAGATTGCCACTGTTAGGAAAACGGCAGACCACTTCATTGCTAACAACCTTACAGCAATCAATATTGTCAGGGAGATTGCAATCGCATTTGATAGAAATGAAGCGCCGGTCCCACCTGAGCTTATATGTAGTAAGCTGGATATACCAGGCGAGTTTGGGGACAGGATATTGAATCATCTTGTAGCTGAAGGTTTGCTGATAAAGACTGCGGAGCCAAAAATCGGCTTTGTGCCGGCGACCGTTCCCGAAAATATTAAGCTTTCGAGAATATCAGATGCAGTTGCTAAGGCAAGTTTTGGGCAGCGTACAGGTCATGGCGGTGAATCTGTAGAACAAATAGCGGATTCGCAAAGAAATATCCTTGAGAAATACGACCTCAAGCAAGTAATGGGTCAGCAGGGCTACGCCGGCAACAGACAAGAAGATAGCCACGGCCAACATTCATAGGAGGATGAATTCAAGGGTTGCCGGTGCCAACCACGGAGCGCGGTTACTGTGGATAAACTGTTGTTTGCGATGTCAAAAAAGAAAGGGCCAAGATTTATGAACAGGTACAAAACTCTCACTGTTAGCGTAATTTTGTTGGTACTGGTTTTTCCGGCAGGTGTCTTTTGCCAAAACGATAACGCCACCACTGTGGAGGATTGTCTCGTACTGGTTATGGCCAGTACGCCCTTCGGTAAATTCGCAGGCAATGGTTTTGTGATAGGAGATGGTACACTGGCAATAACAGCGCATCACATTGTATACGAGGAGTCTGATCTGGGGCGGCACAGGATGCCAGGATTGGTGACGGTGCTTAGTCCCTACCTTGGTGAAGTGTGCAGCGTAGAAATTGTAGCTGCGGATGAGCAGCTTGACGTTGCAGTAGTTAAACTTCCATGGCGAGGTCACCCAGCGATAAAAATAGCAGATAACAACAGTGTCCCCCTAATTGAACGCGTTGAGATAATAGGCATGCCAGAGACCCTTGGTGCGGTTGAAACCGACGCTAATGAGCCAATTGGCGATAGTGCAGGCGTGCAGCACAAGACCCTGCCGGTCGACTATGTAGGAGTTCGAAGGGCGGTCCCTCGGCTCATATCGCTGTTGGGAGGCGACCAGCTCGGTGACGAATGGAGTGGATCACCGATGCTGTTGCCGGAAACATCAGATGCTGTGGGATGCTTTGTTCGACTGAGCATAGCGAAAGGCAACATAGTCTCGGCACGAGGCCCTGCAATGGAACAAATCAGACGTCTACTGAATCAAAAAGGCCAGGCAGAAGCTCTGCGTCCAGCGGATAAGATGCTCACCAAGCCGGACGATAATATGAAGGTCTTTTCTTCTTTCCTGGAAGCCTACAGGCTCTACACTAGTCACGATTTCGACCGAGCATTTGATAAAGCAAGTGAAATTATCCTTTTGCGACCGAGGTCTGTTTATATGCACGCCTTTGCTGCGAGCATCGCAGAAAAACAGGACAAGAATGAGCAAGCAGAAAAATATTATCAGAAGGCCTTAGAGCTTGATCCAAATGCAATAGCGTCAAGGATACTGTATGCGCAGTTCCTCTCAGCCAAGGATACACAAAAGGCGTTCGGAATACTGCAAGGTATATGGGATCGTGAAAGCGCCAGACCATTCGCCGCGCTACTTATATTCAATATACTGTCGGGCCGCGGCGAATACCAGAACTGTAGCAAATTTATGGAGGAAGCTTTACGGGTCAACCGTAACAACGCCTACTTGTGGGCCGATCTATTCGCCTGCCAACTCAAGCTGGGCAATGTGAACGATGCAATAGATTCGCTGACCAAGGCGGTGGCGTTGATCCCGGAGAGAGGACCATTTCGAGGACAGTTGGCACATCTTTTACAACAGTACGGAAGGCTTGACGAAGCGGAAAAGCATTTTCGTGAGCTTCTAAAGATCGAGCCTAACAATCCTGTCGTACACCTCTGGCTGGCACGATTCCTATCTGAAAACCGGCCGGAAGCAAAAGATGAGGCACTAAAGGAAGCCCAGATTGCTTTGGAATTGCCGCAGCAAGGTGGATTGACCAAGGAAATCATCGAGAAATTCATCAGTGATCTTAATTCACAGTTACAAGAAGAAACCACCAAGTAAACATTAGGCTATAACATCTGCGAAGGGGGACGATGTCGAAATTATCCCAGCGATTCTTGTGCCGATCGAACAGATGCATCGCGACAGCTTATTTTGGACGGTTGCAAACCACATCCTGGTAAACTTGAATGGCAGCCATTGAAACGGCGGTCTTTAAGTATTCCTTATTGGGCCTTCCCTCTATCTTGGTGATTTCCAGATGATCGATGATGTTGCCTTTGATGTCGATTGCGTCCATAGTTAGCTTGTTGCCTTTGATATGGAACAGGCAGAAATGATAGACCTTCCGGGCAAAGGCGTGATAGATAGATTGCTCGACATCGTGCAGTCGTGCTCCGCCACCGCCTGAAGTTATGTAGGTGACATAGCTTCCTGTGCTGCCGTTTGGCGGTGCTATTGGCCTGAATCGCTCGTACTGGTGTGAGTCGCCTGCTACGACGAAATCGATGTCTGCTTTGGCAAAAGTTGGCAGCACGTCGGGATGGCCCCAATCCGACCAATGGTGGCCAAAGTTCAAGCTCGGCTTGTGATAGCTTACGAATTTCCATTTTGCGTCACTAGCCTTTGCATCGGCGGCGATGAGCTTTAGTTGATCTCCGACTCTTTGGCCTTTGGAGACATTATCTACACACAAAAAGTGTACGGGGCCATAATCGAAATTAAAGCTATTATCCTCGCCTGGAGGGACGAGTAGTTTTTCGTAATTGCCGTTGCTGCCATCGTGATTGCCCTTTGCAACATAGATGGGCACGCTTTCAACAAGACCTCTCAGGGGTGTGAAGAATTGAGGGCCCCATTGCTCGTAACAATCACCATCGTACACCAAGTCACCGATATGGACTATGAAATCAGCCTTCTTTTTGATCATGATTCTAACGAGCTTTCGATGATTGGCGGGATTACTCCGGCTGTCCGCATAGATGATGAACCTAACTTCGTCGGTCTTATCGGGGACAGTGCGAAAGCTATAGGTTTTGCTGCGCACAGCAGGGCCGACGACGCGATAGCAGTAGACCTGACCTGGCTCTAAATCTTTAAGCCAAACTCTATAGATAAAAACGGTCTTTTTCCTGCTTGTTTTGTCTTTGGGTTTAATTCCGTACTGAAACCTCTCGCCCACACTTTCAAGAGAATTGTCGAGAGTACCGTTCTTGCCGTAATACAACCAGCAGGGCCCTTCTGTATTGGTCTCCCACATAACGGCAGCTCTATCCCGGTGTAGGCGCAGCAGGACCGGGCCTTTCGTTATGCTGGGGACCTTGAAGACAAGGCCGTCAAGGCCTGATACTATGGCATAGCCGAGGATAAGGGATAATACAACAACAAGCGGAAACAACAATCGAAGCTTGAATGCCAATATGAATCGAAATAAGTTTGTGTTTGGCCAAGGTTTTTTAGCATCCATGGTTACCTCTCAACACATCCGCAAGTTGACTAGAGAGTTCATGTCAGAAGCAATCTAATTAGCGTTCTGCCGGCACTATAGATAAAAAACAGTCCAAAGGCAAGCAAAGCCAGACCGCAGATTAACAGGACTATTCGCTGATTGCGGGGACCCAACAGTATCGATCCCTTGAAGCTAGCCCAAGATAAGGTTGTAAGCCAGACAAGATCGCAGAGCCAGTGAACAATAGCAAAAAGTGCAAATGCCCAGATGCCAAGGCCTTTTGCAGTCATTGCCAAAGCAAGTCCAACTGTAGCCCACCAGATAAGAAAGTATGGATTGCCAACTGAAAGTAGTATTCCGGCTGTTAGCGGGCCGGTCCTGGTAGGTTTTGCATTTAGCTGCTCTTTTCTTCTTGAGCTTTTAAGCATGCCGATTGCCATAAATAAAAGGAACGCCCCCCCTGCCAGGCCGATTGTGATTTTTGTTGGTGTGGATTTTAGAATTTTATCCATACCGAGGATAATCAGAATCATCAATGGAAATTCGATAATTCCATGTCCGATGGCCATAAGGGGGCCAGCGAATCGATTGCGAGAGCCCATCGCTATGGCGGCGGCTGTCACCGGACCCGGCGCCAGCACGCCCGAAAGGGATATCACAAAAACCTGAGATAAAAAAAATAACAGTTCCATCAAATGTCAGTTCATTCTCCGATGATTTTGACGAGGACACGTTTTTTCCTTTTGCCATCGAACTCGCCGTAGAATATCTGCTCCCATGGGCCGAAATCGAGTTTGCCATCTGTAACGGCGACCACTACTTCCCTTCCCATAACGCTCCGCTTAATGTGTGCATCGGCATTATCCTCGTAGCCATTATGGCGATATTGCGAATATGGTTTTTCAGGGGCGAGTTTTTCGAGCCATACTTCAAAATCGTGATGCAATCCAGATTCATCATCGTTGATGAAGACGCTGGCAGTTATGTGCATGGCGTTGCAAAGGACAAGGCCTTGCTTGATGCCGCTTTCAGCAAGACACTGTTGGACTTGTGGTGTGATGTTGATAAATTCTCTCCGATTTTTTGTATTGAACCACAACTCTTTTCTATAGCTTTTCATAGCTGACCTCCCTTTTTCCGAACAAACATATATTCACGTATTAGCCGGAGCTTCTGCAATACCGGCATGGGTGATTTCACAGCATATCACGTGATTGTAACAGGTTTTGATACAGTAAGGAATAACATCTTGCAGATTTCAAGGACGGATGCTCTCCTTTGTTCCAGGCGAGTGACACATTCTACAATTATAAAGAAAATCGTTGCTTGACATTTTCCGCAATCAGGTTAGAATTTGGCGAAAATGATAAGGCCGATGGAACACATCGGTAAGGCCAAGTCAAAGGCTTGAAACATTAAATTTCACTATGATTTTGGAGGACATGTAATGGCGGATAAGAAAGCAGACCTTGCTGGGCCGGGGATTGGTGATTATGCTGAGATGGAGAAGATCCTGCCGCAGGATTATAGCTCATTGCTATCGCCAAAAGAGACGCAGATTGCAATCTATGAAGTCAAAGATTACATCGAACAAAATTTGTGCAAAGAACTTAACTTGATTCGTGTCCAAGTGCCTCTTATTGTAGACGTGGAAAGTGGTATAAATGATTATCTGGACCGTGATGGGTCACGGACGCCAATCGGTTTCCATATTTCAAACGACTATAACAAGAATCCAATCGACGCAGAGGTGGTACAGGCGGCGACCAAGTGGAAACGAATGGCGCTTAAGCAGTTCGGCATGGAGGTCGGTGAAGGTCTGCTTACGGATATGCGAGCCGTGCGCAAAGACTACTTCCTTGATAACGACCATAGCACCTACGTAGATCAATGGGATTGGGAATTGGCTATAACGGAAGAACAACGCAATTTAAAGCTCCTTAGAGAAGTGGTGCAGAAGATATGGAAGGTGCTCAAGGGTGCTGAGACGCATGTGCAGGAGCTGTTTCCACAACTAAAGAGTGACAAATATCCGGACCTGCCAGAGGAGCTTACTTTCATCCACGCCGAAGACATACTCGACAGATTTCTGGATATGCCGAGAAAGCAACGCGAGACGGCGATTGTGCAGGAATATCCCGCTGTTTTTATTATTGGAATCGGCTGGGTGCTAAAGGACGGCTATCCACACGAGATGCGGGCAGCAGATTACGATGACTGGGTAACGGAAACAACCTCAGAAGACGGCAGGCCGATGCATGGAATCAACGGCGATATTCTCGTCTGGAATCCGGTCACAAAACGCCGACACGAATTGACGTCTATGGGTATTCGCGTTAACAAAGAAACGCTCAAGCAACAGCTTGAGATTTCGGGTCAGCTTGATTTTCTAAAGCTCCCATATCATCAGGCCATCTTAAATGACCAGATTCCACTTAGTATCGGCGGCGGCATCGGGCAGTCGCGAACCTTTATGCTGCTTTTGAAAAAAGCTCACATCGGCGAAGTCAGCGCCACCGTCTGGCCAAAGATATTCAAAGACATGTGCAAAAAGAAGAATATTCACGTGATTGAATAGACCTGAGCCTATGGTCATTCCAATCGCAGCCGAGGAATCTCAGACAATACTTGACATTTGGTATCAAACAAATTACGATTCCCCGAAAACGATGTAGTTGCTCATTTTAATAGACCACGAAAAAAGGAGGGCAGGATTATGCAACCATACAAGCCCATCATAAGTGGTGTGCTCGCGTTCTGGACGCTTGCTTCATTCCATAGCGACGCTCGTGGGTATCGAGCCATTCCAGATGATAACCTTTCTTATCCTGTACTCATTACTATCAAAGAACATAGCTTGGCTTCCGGCTTTTATTTAAGCAGCGGCCAGCATCTCTATCTCGTCACGAGCCGGCACGTGCTTTTCACAGAATCAAATGGATCATATACTCTAAAAGGCGCGAACGCAACTTGCTTGTCGTATTCCAAAGATCCAAATGACCCAGGAAAAATCAAATTGGAACTCGACCTCCATAGGCTAAATGCCAAGTCACTTATAAGATATCACAAAGATCATGACGCAACCATCGTGAGAATTGCGAATCTTCGCCCCAGAGAGGGCGGGAAAGGATACCGGGTTGACTTTGTAGAAGGAGTAGAGAAAGTAAAGTATACTAAATCAGGGATTCTCGGTCTCGCCATTGAAAACACAAGGACCTTCAAACAGGCGTTAATATCCAACGATGTTTTTCTTTTTGGTTACCCTACTTCTATAGGCGTCAAAGAAACAGCGCAGATCGACCCGAACATACCATTATTGAGAAAAGGTATTATAGCAGGAAAAGACAAGGCAAAGAGAACTATTATCATCGACTGCCCAACCTATTACGGAAACAGCGGTGGACCGGTGTTACAGGTGGAGCGCGTCAGCCTGACAGAGACTAAATTTTCCATTATTGGCCTTGTAAGCGAATTTGTTCCTTTCAAGGAAACATGGATAAATGCAACCCACAAGTTCTCCTATTGGGAAATCTCAAACTCCGGTTACACAATTGTAACGCCAATCGACGGTGTTCTCGATTTGTTGGAGGATACCGAAAAAGACGACCGGCAGCTCGAAGAGCCCGGCAAATAAGTCAAGTGCTTCGCCTATATCCCGGGCAATTTAGGATCGTAGGGTGTGCAGTTCACGCCAGAAATTGACAAGCTGCCCCAAAATAGTAGAATAGTTTCGTGAACCGATTCTGGCGGCTGGAGAAATAAAGGGCAAAACACATGATCAAAAAATTAGCTTTAATTCTGGCGGTGTTGATGATTGCGATTTTGGCCTGGGCGTTGTTTGCGGGCGGTCGAGCTGTGACAATTACGGTGAACGGACACCCGATCACCAGTCCCTTCGATGCCATAATCGGCGCGTGGGGATTGATTTTGGCATTTGTAATACTGTTTTGTGTAGCGATACTCTTAGCTTTTGTTTTTGCTGGGGTAGGGCTTATAGTTGTGGGAGCGCTCGCTCTGGTTGGGCTTATACTTGCAGCAATCGCATTTCCGTTTTTGCTTCCTGTGTTGATTCCACTATTTATAGTCTGGGCATTCTGCTCTATTGTACGCAGAAGCAAAAGAGCATAAAACAACAGTACATAACCCCCAAATAAACTTGTCTGACGACAGTCAAGATTTGGGGCTAAACATGTGCCAACGATAGGAAAATTCAGATGCGTATGGCAAACTATTTTTGCCGGCTCAGAAGATTACGGTAGAGTTCTTCTATCTTGTTGACCATTGTTTCCGGTGCGAATTTCTCTTTTACAAATTCTCTACCTGTTTCGCCGAGCTTTCTTCGCAAATTCTCATCCTGTATCAATTCAGCACAAGCTTGTGTCAATTGCTCGACGTTCTTCGGCTCGATTAGCCTGCCGGTATTTTCATTGACAACTTCTCGTGCGCCGTCGATATCGAACGAAATAGCCGGCTTGCCGCAGAGCATCGCTTGGGGCAACGTGCGAGCAAGGCCTTCTCTTAATGAACAGTGCACAAGAATATCCGATGATTGTATGGCAAGCGGAATTTCCCCCGGCGGCATAAGGCCTGTAAATCTGAATCTATCAGCTAAGCCGAATTGGTGAATTTGCTCTTTATAATGGTCAGCTAAATTGCCATCACCGACAAAAAGCCAGATGCACTTTCCGAATTGCGGAGCGAGCTGTTTGGTAGATTCGATGATATAGTCGTGGCCTTTTAGCATGAACAGGCGAGCAATTGTGATAAGAACAATGGCGTCTTCTGGAATTTCATATTTTCGACGAAAGTCGTCTCTCTGTTGATTCGGAATGGGCTCTAAGAATTGCTCTTCTTCGATGGCGGAATATGCGGTTGCAAACTGCTCGGGCCTACCTATGCCAGCGGCAAGTGCCTGACTGGTCATTGCATCAGCCACACTGATAAAGAAATCTGTGCGTTTGGCGGCGGATTTTTCGATGGCGATGTAGAATTTGTTTAGCCAATTACTTTGATAAGGATGAAAGGCCAGGCCGTGGATAGTGTGCACCACCGCCGGGCGATTCGCATCCCATCGGCCTTTTAGGTTCCAGGCGGCGAATCGGCCTAAAATGCCCGCTTTGGCTGAATGGGTGTGAACGACGTCAGGTTGTAACTCACGAAGATAGCTTTTAATTTTGTAGTAGCTGATAAGGTCCTTTACCGGCTCAATGGCACGTCTGAGCTCATTGATTACGGTTATTTTATACTTCTGATTTTTCGTCTGGTCGAAAAGCTGACCTTCAGGTCCTATTGCCGGGCCTGTAATGAGGGTGACATCGTGACCTCGCTCAGCAAGAAGTTTACAGGTTATCAGCGTATTTTCCTGGGCGCCGCCGAGGATAAGCCGGGTTATGATATGTACGATTTTCATTTCGAGAATACAGGATACAGGAGACAGAATACAGTATCAACAATATATAAGTTCACTTTGCCTTTTCAGAATTCTTTCTGACTTTGGACCTTATAGCTTTCGAATACCCTTCTAATAGCCTACCAACCTCATCAAGTTGACATAAAAGGCCTTTGGTATTCACGTATCCCAAATCATTTGCAAGAAGCAAATAGTAGCGGGATTCTTCAAGTGAGCTTTGAGCAATGTTCATAAAGCGAACCTTTTCAACCCTGCTTGTTCTCTTGAATCCTTCAGCGATATTAGCTGGGATAGAAACTGCTGCGCGCCTAAGTTGAGAGGTCAGACCATAGATTTCACTCTTCGGAAAAGCCTCGCTTAGGCGGTAGACAGACAAGACAAAAGAATGTGCCTTTTGCCAGACTGTTAAGTCAGTAAATCTTTTGGCTTTTTCTTTAGACATATAGTTCTCCCACAACCAACATGATACATGTATTCAAACACAAAAGTGGAAATTCCAAATGATCAATAATTAAATTTCTGATTCTTAAGAGCTTTCAGAGCTTTGTTTGCCTTGGAAAATACCTTTGACTTATAATTGTTGTCTGCTTGAATAATAAATCCCTTAAATTTTTTCTCAATTAAAGATATATCAGCATAGGGAATAACGGGAATAAACATATAGTCATCTACATCATTATCTTCAGGAGGTTTGTCAAATTCAATTCTCTTTTCATGAAACTTCCAAAAGAGGTCAACAGACGGGCAATTTTTAACATCGATTTTCTCTAATACATCATCAACGTTAATGCCGGGATTAAAGGCTTTTAGGATGCTATCGATCATTAAGAATTGTTTCATCCAATCTTTTCGATAGCGTTCAAGGTCACATAAATATTCATCTTTATGCTGAATGTCATACTCAACTCGTCTTTTGAAATCTTCTTTGCGATTCTGATAATCCTCGGGATATGATAGTTTTCGCTGGAAGATTCCCTCCACCCATTCTCGAGCGGAGGAAGCTGGGATTTCCGTCTGATTTTTCTCTCCGTATAGAAACTGTTTCATCTTGTTTCTTTCAAGATAATCTGGTACTTGGTTTGACAAAATTAGAAGTGCTGAAGTAAAAGTGCTATTATCAGAAATATTTTGAAGGATAGGAGGAAGGTCGGGCACCCTAATATTCGGATTTTGCTTTCGGCATTGGTCTAAGATTTCATGTACATATATTAATTCAACTCTTTCGTGCATAGTGTACTTAATAAACGCTGAATCTATAACTGATGCTATATCACTCGCGGATTGTAATGTTGCTCTTCCATCGATCCAATCCATAGTTGCGATGGGATTGAAGATGAGACCACAATACGATCTAATACATTCATCGAGGTGTTTGTAGTCTTCTTCAGACTGTCCTTGTGGCAGTTTTTGTCCTTTTCGCACTCTAGTGATGTAGATTAAATGATTTGTATCAAGATAGATTTTCGGCGGTCTTTGAATGATTTTGTCTTCTCCCTCGTGCATTTGTTCTCACAAGCCTTTTATCTCCTGTCTCCTGTATTCTGTCTCCTGTCTCCTATCTCCTTCTTTAGTACTCAATCCACATCAAACACAGGCCTGCGGCGGGAGCCAACGGGCCTGCGGCGGTCCGATCCTTTGCAGCGAGAATCTCATTTATCTTTTCAGGCTTCCACCGGCCAATTCCGACTTCTACCAACGTTCCAGCAATATTTCTGACCATATTATATAAAAAGCTGTCACCTTCTACATCAATGTATATCCAGTTATTTACGTATTGCGTATCACGTATCGCGTATTGCGTAGAGGGTGTAACGACCGAGTTTGTATCATCAGATGCTGACATCGCCTTTTCATACGATGTATCACGATCTAAGGACAACAAAGTAACATCGCAGCGAAAGAGCGTTCGGACGGTGTCTTCTCTTGCATCTTTGGCTGATGCGAAAGACTTAAAGTCCTTCCTGCCGACGAGCAATTTTGCAGCCTTATCCATAGCGGGTACGTCGAGTCTGGAGGGCACATGCCAACAGTGTTTTCTGTGCAGGACGGGTCTGACGGGGCCGGTGAAAATCGTGTAGCGATATAATTTGCTTTTAACGGCTCCAATTACATTAAAACCCATCGGCACTTCGACCGCTTCGGTAACGGCTATGTCTTCAGGCAATCGATCTGTAATTGCCCTGGCAAGATTCTCTGTCGGAATCGGTGAATCGATTTGAATAAGACCTACCTGGCCGAGCGCACTTACGCCTGCATCGGTTCTACTCGCACCGCAGATTCTGACTTTGTCACCAAGCAGAGAACGAATCACGTCCGTGAGAACACCCTGGACTGTTCTTAATCCCGGCTGGATTTGCCAGCCATGGTATTCACTGCCATCGTAGCAAATAGTTAGCTTGACGTTGCGAATGGCCATACCTGTGGCATAAATTTTGGGCCATTATAGCAGCTTTTCAGCTATTTGCACGGCGTTTAATGCGGCGCCTTTTCGCAACTGGTCGCCGGCAACCCAGATATTGATGCCTCGATTATCCGGCAGTGACTCATCCTGACGGATTCGGCCGACATAAACGTCATCTTTGCCGGTGGCATCGATGGGCATTGGGAAGCGGTTATGTTCACGGTCGTCCAGAACGGTGACACCCGGGGCACTACTGAGCAAATCCCTGACCTCATCAGGAGTGATAGGATCAGCGAACTCGAGGTTGATACTCTCACAATGGGCCCTTAAGACCGGAATGCGAATGCAAGTTGCAGTTATCGCGATGTCTGGACAATCGAATATCTTGTGGGTCTCTTTGACCATTTTGATTTCTTCCAGGTTGTAACCATTAGGATCAAGAGCCGAATCGTGATTGAAGCAATTGAACGCAATCTGATATGGCAAGGCCCTGCAGGTCGGCTCCTTTCCATCGAGGATTTCTCGCGATTGACTTTCCAGCTCCAGCATAGCCGACATCCCTGCGCCACTGGCGGCCTGATAGGTGCTGACAACCATGCGCCTTACCGGATTAGCTTTATGCAAAGGCCAGACAGGCACAATCCCAATGATAGTCGAGCAATTAGGATTGGCGATAATGCCTTTATGCTCTTTTATCTTCTCAGGATTGATCTCTGGGATAACCAGTGGCACATCCGGATCCATTCTGAACGCGGAGGAGTTGTCAACGACGACAGCACCGGCTTCTGCTGCGGCGGGCGCAAACTCTTTGCTACGTGCACCGCCAGCGCTGAATAGAGCTATATCGATACCGGTGAAGCTGTCCTTAGTCAATTCCTCAACGGTGTATTCCTTGCCCTTGAAGTTTATTTTCTTGCCGGCGGAGCGACTGCTCGCTAACACTTTCAGCAAATCAAATGGAAAATCACGCTGCTGCAGGATGCTGAGGAACTCCTGGCCTACAGCACCAGTAACACCTGCAATTACCAGATTACAACCCATGCTTCTAAGCTCCCAATAATGTCCATCTCTTGCCTAAAGTTAAAGGCAGCCAAGAAACGACTGCCCTGTCTAATTTACCAAAATTCAAAAGATCATACAGTATACTAAGTTTATCGTCAATAGGCAATAGATTCGTAACTTATAAATAATATTATATATTTATCCTGCTACCGATTCGGTCTGATTTCTGCTCCAGAGTGCAGCTATGATAGAGGCTGTTATGATGCAGATAAAGACGAAGCTCGCCGCGGGTACAGCCGCCCTTTCGCCGAAATGCTTAAGGGCCAGGACAGTGCCGAGACCGGCATTCTGCATTCCGATTTCGATTGACAATGTTCGCCTTCTGGCAATGCCCAGCCTGAACAGCGTGCCGATTCCATAGCCAGCCAACATTCCATAAATATTCAATACCAATGCAGCTATTACAGTCACCGCTGTGATCATTATCAGGTAGTTCTTATTTAACGCTATCACCAGCGAGCATATAAATATGATAAAGGTGACCGAAATCGCAGGGAAAATGGCTGAGACTTTCCGTACTTTCTCTTCGAAATAGTACTTAAGAGCGAATCCAATAAGCAACGGCACAACGACCATCTTCATAACGCTTAGCACCATATTGAGAAAAGGTACGTCGAGCATTGCCCCAGCCAAAATAAGAGTTAGTCCCGGGGTCAACAGTGGAGCCAATAGCGTGGAGACCGTAGTCAGCGAGACCGAATAGGCGGCGTCGGCCTTGGCGATGTAGCTCATGACGTTGCTGGCCATTGCGCCTGGCGCTGAACCGGTTAGAATTAGACCAACGGCTACTTCGGGAGGTAAATGAAATAACTTTACCAAGACAAATGCGCCAAAAGGCATTATGGTGAACTGCGAACAGCATCCGATTACGATTACGAGGGGCTTGGCAAGGATGCGTTTGAAGTCACCGGCATCCAGGACAGCACCTATGCCAAACATGGTTAAAGCAAAAAACCAATCCATGGCTGGTCGCATCGCCACAAACGGAGCAGGAACAAGGTACGCTACTATGCCAAAGAGAATCACCCATACTGCAAAGTACCTTGTATAGAATGATAATATCTTTGTGAGCATACTGCGTGAAAGTATAAGACCTCAAACCGTGAGGGACAACACATATTCGGCGATGTTTTGCTATATCTTTGTGGAATATAAGGCTTGTTATGCAAACAATGGACCCGCATGCTTTACTTGCCGCTTCGGATTCCATGTGCGCTAGATGCCATTGACATGCGGGCGATACAATATCAAATCTCTGGCTAACTGCAGTTCAGTCTATTTGCGATTGGTAATGTCCAGAGTGACTTCGACAGCACCTGTAATATCGCCCTTCTCGTCGCGCACCGGTGAGCCCTGTATGAGCCAGGCTTTTCCATCCGGTGTGAGTCTCTCTCCCTTCTCGGTCTGGCCGGTTTGCATTGCCCGGATAACCGGACAGTCTACGCAAGGCTCATCTTGCTGTGCCCATACCTGGTAACAATGTCGTCCCATCAACTGCTCTCTGCGCATGCCAGCGGACTCACAGGCTGCACGGTTTGCCCAGATGATGGTCATATTCTTGCTTTGATATACTACATGCTCGGTGAGACTATCAAGTATCGTTTCCTTTTCCAGCTCAGCTTTTTCGAGGGCTTGTTCGGCTTGCCTACGTGCTGTTATGTCACGGATGCTCTGTCGATGCCCCAAAGAGACGCCCTTTTCGTCAAATATCGGCTGCCATGACATTTCTGCCCAAACGACGGTACCGTCTTTGCGCTGCAGCCTGAACTGAACGTCGTTGCCGGTGCTACCTCTGAGTGCGGATTGAAAAGCCCTGCATATCCTGTCTCTATCGTCTTCATGCATCAGAGGAGCCGGATAATCCAACATTGCATTCAACTCTTTGGGCGTGTAACCGGTGACCCTGTGGACTGCGGGATTAGTCCATAAAACACGACCTGTGGGAGCAACCCAGACTTCCCAGCCATAGGTGTAATCAGCGATTGCACGAAAACACTGTTCGCTCATACGGGCGGCAAGCTCGCTTCGCTCGTTTTGAGTAACATCATCATAGATCGCAACAATCTCTCCTGAAGGAAGCCTATATACTCGGTTTTGCCGCCAGCCTGCTATTCTGTCGTCGCTATATACCGATACAGGGTGTTGCTCGGCCGTTCCAGTTTTCCAAACGCGCCGAAATACGTCAAGAAGCCCAAAGTCTTTAACACCGGGAAAAACATCAGTAACACATCGCCCTATTACATCCTCTTTTTTAATCTGCTCGATCTCTTCAGCAGCCTGATTAAAGTCGACGAAGACAAAATCGCTGCCGTCGTTTATAGCACAATACACAGCTACCCCACTGCTTACATTGTCGAGCAGCACTTGAAGCTTAGCCTGGCATAATTTAAGCTTCTGCTCGATATGTTGTTGTTCGCGGAGCGTGTTCTTGGCTTTGGTACTACTGCGTTTCATGGCTCAATGCCCGAAACAAAGCATTATTTTATTTATACTATTTCTTATACACCTATGGAGCTTAATGTGTTCACAAAGAATTCGGTTGGTGTCTAATGTATAAAAGTTGTGATTGGGCTTCGCGATAATAATACTGATTGTAAATAATCAATGCGCTTATTCTTGTCATTTCGAGCGATTTAGCCTTTAGCCCTGAGCGAAGTCGAAGGGGAAACGGAGTCGAGAAATCCCTCGGCTTGGCTCGGGACAGGTCTGCTTTTTAATAGATTTCTCCACTTCGGGTTGCTTCGCAACCCTACGGTCGAAATGACAAAGGCGCAAATTTTAATCACATTTGGTATAATCTGTGCATAAGGAAAAAGCCCCGCACAGATGCGGGGCTTTTCCGTTTTACATGGTGGGCCTAAAAATGTTGTATGGTTATTTTTTGGATAATTTTAACGGGATCAAGACGGTCGAGCGTCCATCACTGATCAGAAGCAGTACTATACCCTTTTTAGAAGCCTGCTCGATTGCTCTGTCGAATTCTCTGCGATTTTCAACGGGTTTACGATTAACCTCCATGATTAGCATTCCAGGCTCAATTCCCTTGCGTTTAGCCTCAGAACCGGCCTCAACACTGGTTACGACAACTCCACTTAGACCTTCATAGCCGAGACGTTTAGCTAACTCATCGCTTAGATCTTCAACAGTGATGCCCAATTTCTCGGTGATATCTGACTGGCCTAGCTTTGTTTGTTCACCGGCTCCGCGCTTTCCGAGTTCGGCTGTAATCGTTTTACGTTCGCCCTCTCTTATGACGACCATTTTGACCTTAGTGCCCGGCTTTTGCATTGCGACGTAATTACGGAATTCGCTTCCATTTTCGATAGGCTGGCCGTCAAATTCAACAATGACATCATAGCGCTTTAGCCCCGCCTTTTCTGCAGCCGAACCCTCGATTACTTCGTTTATCGCCGCACCTTTGGTGTCTTCCTCCAGACCGAGAGCAGTAGCCAAATCAGGCGTTAGCTCTACGAATACTACACCGAGCTGCCCCCAAACGGCGCTGCCAGTATCAATGAGCTGTGGGTAGACAAATTTAGCAAAATTTATCGGTATGGCCAGTCCGATACCTATATTGACACCGGCACCGAGGATCGCGGTATTCATACCGACGACTCCTCCATCGAGATTCAATAAAGGTCCACCAGAGTTTCCAGGATTGATAGCGGCGTCGGTCTGTATAAAGTCCTCAATTTCGGCGACCTTAAACCCGCTGCGTCCTTTGGCACTGACTATTCCAGCGGTCACGGTGCGAGTCAGTCCAAAGGGATTTCCGATAGCAATAACCCACTCACCGACCTCAAGCTTGTCGGAGTCAGCCAACTCGAGTACAGGAAGATTGTCAGCATCGATTTTGACAAGAGCTACATCAGATTCGGAGTCCGTACCAACGATTTTGCCATCGAGTTCACGACCGTCTGCGAGACTAACGGTAACATTCTCAGCACCTTCCACCAAATGATTGTTCGTGAGGATATAACCGTCTTTACTAATGATAAAACCAGAGCCGCGGGCTTGCTGACGAGGTTCCGGCTGATTACGGTAACGGCGACGGTAATGTGGGCGCAGGAAATACTCAAAGAAATCATCGTTAAATGGGTTAAATGGCTCGGTGAAGGGCCATTGCCTCAATACGGGGTAGTCACTTGACTCGACGACCTTATCAGCCATGATTCCAACGACAGTCGGCGAGGCTTTTTCCGCGATGGAAGCAAATGCTTTACCCATCTGACGTAAAGTTGTGATGCTGTTTTGATCTTCGGCAACGGCCGATAGCGGAATTATAAAGAGCAGTAAGAAAAGCAGAGAAGAGATGAAAAGATGTCGTGAATGGATTCTACTCACTTTAAAAACATTGAGTTGCATTTTTGACCTCCTGTTAATCAGACTAAAAAAAACACTACAAGTCTAAGGCAGACGCCGTAGACAAAGCCACGCAAATTAAGTACGACTTTATACGATTCTATGGCAAGAAAGTTCATGCTGTCAAAGCTTTTTTTCATCAGAAGGTTGCATTAATGCCAACCACGAAGATGCCAACGTCCGAAGTGTAATCAGGGTGAGAATTTCATTATATTCATAGAAAATCTGGCCTGTATTTATATGGAACTTTGCCTATAGTCAGTTGTATAAAAGAGTGAAAGTTGATGATAGTTAGCTGGATGGTACCGGATGACAGAAGATATTGAGGTAGTGCGCCGAGTGCTGGATGGTGACACGGAATCCTTCCGCTTGTTGGTGAGCAAATATAGCAGTGTGGTTGTCCGAATCATAAGAAATATCACCGGAAACAGCGATTCGTGTGAGGATATAGGCCAGGAAGTATTCCTTATGGCATACAAGAAGCTGGAAACGTTTGATCCCGCCCGAAGTAGTCTGTCAACATGGCTTCTCACGATTGCCAGAAACAAAAGCATCAATACGTTACGAAAGAAAAAGCCACGATTGATGGACGACCTGCCGGAGAATATAAGCGAGTCTAATCCAGCCGAGGACATGGTTCAAAAGGAACTCTTTAACCGGCCGAACAGAGAATTGCAGGCGCTACCATCTAAACAGCATAGAGCTCTTATTCTTGCTGAGTTCGAAGGACTTCCATACGAGAGGATCGCACAAATTGAGGGAGCAAGAATTGGAACTATCAAATCACGAATAAATAGAGCAAAGCAAAAATTGAGACTGGCACTTAAGGAATTTGGAGTGAACATACCATGAATTATTTGCAATTATACGATGCATGGAAAGAAAACAAGAGTCAAATATATATCAGCAAGGACTTCACAAGCAAAGTGATGAGCCAGATATATGAGTATGAAAAAAGCAAGATAAGACCTTTTGAGGCCCTGCGCTGGATTGCGAGTGTCCTTTCTTCGCATCCTGTCGCACAAGCTGGGCTTGTAGCAACGAGTGGCATAGTCGGTTTCGTCAGGATCGCTCTTGTAATGAGCATTCTTCTGCAGTGCTGAAGTAAAGGGGAAGTGATATGACTGAGACAAATTTAGGCAAAACGAAAAGGAGAGGGACTCCTGTGACTATAGCACTTTCATTTATTATGCCAGGATTAGGTCATGTATACTGTGGCAGAATTGCCAAAGGTGTCATTCTGGCCTTGTTCTCCTGTGTTTTGATTCCAATAATGTTCGGCCTACTGTCTGTAAGTAGTTCGTCTGTTCGGATGACAATTGTAGTAGCATCGATGATTGCATTTTCGGCAATATGGTTATATGCACTTATCGACTCATGGTATACGGCAAGACACACCAGAAACGATTATAGGCTGAAAGACTATAACCGATGGTACGTATATTTGACTTTGATACTTATGGGTACGTGTAGTTCAATGGCAATCGTCCTTCACACGCGAGCAAAGGCTGTGGAGGCATTTAGAGTTCCTGCCGCCTCGGACTATCCAACAATCGTACCGAACGACAGGTTTCTTGCAAACAAGCTGGCTTACAAAACGGCAGATCCTAAAAGAGGCGACCTTGTCGTTCATATTTGTCCTGATAACCGACAATGGCGTTACGTTAAAAGAGTTGTGGCAGTTGCCGGCGATACGGTGGAAATTAAAGATGTGCAGCTCTATATTAACAATCAGAAAGTGCAGCGACAGAAGCTCGCTCAAACTACATTGGATAAAATAAGGATAAGAGTTAAGGGTGAGCCATTAGAGGGCGACGTTTTCGAAGAAATAAACGGTGATGCAAGATATAAAATATTCCTGGCGAAACCTCCTCATGACAAGTCTTCTGGCGATTTTATAAAGATAACAGTTCCTGAACATCACTGCTTTGTTATGGGGGACAATCGAAACCTTTCCAGAGACAGCAGGCATTACGGCCCAGTTCCGTTGGCCACAATCATAGGCAGGGCAGATTATCTTTATTGGCCCGCCAAAGACTGGTCAAGATTTGGAAGGCTGGCGAATTAGATTCGGCCTACACAAGGATAAGCTATCCTGAAAAGGCAATTAGACAACCAAAGTCGAATCTAAGCTCCGAGAAGCACCACTTCCTGCATAGATCGTTCTAATCGCTTTGGATTACTATCTTCGGTGCGAGTGGCTGTACTTTGCCGGATGAGAAAAGGCACAAAAAGCTAGTCGTCGAAGATGATCCCAAAATTGCTGGGACGAATTCGCTCTTTAATCATCTTGACGTTGACTTGTCAAAAACAGTATAATTAAATCAACATTAGCTCCAGCAATGGCTATGCACCCAGGATGGTAAATAGCAAGTTTAATTAATACGGCTCAGAAGAAGTCCGGCGCGGGCAGGTGGAACGCGCTGGGGATTGTCAAAAATACTATAAAGGGTTAGAAAAATGAAAACGACAAAAGTATCAACAATAGTGGCTTTATGTTTGGTGGTTTTGTCAGCAAATTCTACTACGGCGATGCCTTTGGGGAGCGGATTCATTTACCAAGGGAATGCCAATAGCCTAATGGACGGCCTGTACGACTTTGAGTTTGCGCTATACGACGATCCTGATCTCAATATAGGAATCCAGGTAGAAAGCTCGATTTTCCTCGATGATATCGATGTAGTAAACGGACATTTCATAGTCCAATTGGACTTCGGCAGTGACATCCCAAAACGTGCAGAAAGTAATTCCGGAGGCGGTTGAGGAAGATGATCAAGGGTATTTGATGGTCAATAACGACCCGATCATCTGGACGATGGTTAACGCAATGAAGCAGTTAGCAGCAGAGAACCAAGAATTGAAACGAAAGATCGAAGCTCTGGAAAGAGCAATACAACAACAGTAGTCTATTGGTTGCATTGCAAAAAAGAGGAACTTTTTTGGAGGGCAAAAAAGTGAAGAACTTAAAATTATTGGCGGTTTACGTTATTCTCCTGTCATCGACGGCAAGCGGCTCCCAGTCTTTGACGGTGAATAACCAAGTGGTGGATACGATTACTCTGCAACTCGGCCAATCATGTACGATCGAGATTTGTTCTGACAACAACAGGTCATACGCTGCTTGCATTGGCTTTGACGATGCAGTGCTCTGTGGCAGCTTTGTGTTTTTGCAGACTATGGACGAGGCCGGCGATCTTGCTGATGTGTTAGAATACAATGTGGAGGGTTTTAGCGGTTACTACGTTAGGAGTGGGGGCTTGGCTGTCAGGCCATCGCCTGGGGCTCATTTCGTCTTTGAATTCGAGGCGCAAATGGCTGGTGAAGCTTTCTTAATGCTTTACGACGAGACATTGATGTCGGTAATAAGTTCTGTTCACATCACAGTTGTACGTGAGTCAACAGGTACGGCGTTTACCTACCAGGGACGTTTGCTGGATGGCGGTGGTGTGGCAGACGACCTTTATGATTTCAGATTCGAGCTTTACGATGCTCCAACGACAGGGACGCAGTTGGGAAGAATAATCGATGTAGAAGGTCTTGATGTCATCGACGGCTATTTTACGGTGGAACTGGATTTTGGCGAAGGGGTGTTCGATGGCGGTGGTCGCTGGCTGGAAATTAGCGTCCGGCCGGGCCAAAGCAACGATCCTGAAGACTACACGACGCTTAGTCCGCGACAGAGAATCATGCCGACACCATACGCTTTGCACGCTTTTTCGCATCAAGCTGAAAAGATAATATCCGGCTCGTACGCCGTCGAGCAGCTAAGTATTGGGGCGTTATCTGACCAGATTGTCGCCACCATTAACTTTGGACACACATTTGCATCACCGCCAGTTGTGCTGATTACTGGGACAAATGGCGAAGGATCTGTAACTTTTCTTGTGCCACATGTGGCGGATGTGAGCACAACTGATTTCACTATTTTACTATCGAATCCTTCTTCTGGAGTTTGTAGTGGAGCATATTCTTTCAACTGGGTAGCTATTGGGGATAGCGGAACCACAACTATGGTTACCTGGTATAAGGATTCCGATGGTGATGGTTACTCAGATGGAACTACACAAAGCGGTGAAGGATATCCTCCTGTAGGGTATTACCTTGCCTCTGAACTGTTGGCAACAAGTGGAGACTGCGACGATACTGATCCGTCTACGTATCCGGGAGCAACTGAAGTGCTTGACGGCAAAGACAATGATTGCGATGGCCTGATCGATGAGGATCTCGGTGTTGATGCTGACGGTGACGGATATCCTGTGCCCGAGGATTGCGATGACACTGATCCGGCTGTCCATCCAGGGGCCGAAGAAGTGCTTGATGGCAAGGACAATGACTGTGACGGCCTGATCGATGAGGATCTCGGTGTTGATGCTGACGGTGACGGATATCCTGTGCCCGAGGATTGCGATGACACTGATCCGGCTGTCTATCCAGGGGCCGAAGAAGTGCTTGATGGCAAGGACAATGACTGTGACGGCCTGATCGATGAGGGTCTTGGTGTTGACGCCGATGGCGATGGATATGCTATCCCAGAGGACTGCGACGATACTGATCCCTCGATACATCCTGGAGCTGTAGAAGTCTGCGATGGTAAAGATAACGACTGCGATGGTCGGATAGATGAAAATGCTTTGGACTGCATAACATACTACAGAGACTTCGACGGTGATGGTTACGGGTCGCCGAATGTAAGATGTCTATGCTCACCTTCAGATCTGTATACAGCCACTCATGGGGGTGATTGCGATGACACTGATTCGGCGGTTCATCCCGGCGCCACAGAGATTTGTGACGGCAAGGATAACGATTGTGATGGTACGGTAGACGAAGAAGGGGCTTCCGGTTGTACGACATACTATAGAGATAACGATGCTGATGGTTATGGGCAATCAGGCGATAGCAAATGTTTATGTTCACCTTCAGGTATGTACGGAGTTACGATAGGCGGTGATTGTGATGATGGCGATTCCACTGTTTATCCTGGAGCCACAGAGGTGTGCGATGGCAAGGACAACGACTGTGATGGTACGGTAGATGAAGAAGGAGCTTCCGGATGTACGACATACTATATAGACAAAGATAATGATGGCTACGGATGGATGGGTGATAGTGGCAAATGTCTGTGTTCACCGTCTGGTATGTACACAGCAACAAATAACAATGACTGCGATGACATGGATTGTAATGTCAACCCAGGGGCCGAAGAGGTCTGTGGCGATGGCATAGACAACGACTGCGATGGGATAGTAGATGAGGGATGTTGTCCGGACGCTGACGCGGATGGTTACGATACGTGCGACCCAGGTGAGCCGGGAGATATGGACGGACGACCAGCTGACTGTGATGACGGTGATCCCACCGTTTACCCTGGTGCCCCGGAAGTGTGTGACGGCAAAGACAATGACTGTGATGGAGAGGTAGATGAAGAAGGAGCTTCCGGATGTACAACATACTATATAGATATGGATAATGATAGCTATGGATGGATGGGTGATAGTGGCAAATGTCTATGTTCACCATCGGGAATGTACACGGCTACAAATAACTGGGACTGCGATGACACTGATTCCACCATCTACCCAGGGGCCGAAGAGATCTGTGACGATGGTATAGACCAAGATTGTGACGGGGAGGATTGTACTTGCGACGATGGGAATGCCTGTACCGACGATATGTATGTTGTTGGTGTAGGATGCGTTAATGTGAACAAGCCTAATGGAACTCCTTGTGATGATGGGGATCCTTTAACCTTTTATGACGTATGTACTGATGGTGTGTGTGCTGGAGTGCACGATGGCGCAGCTAGTGATCTGTACAGGGACAACGATATTGACTTCGACGATTTAATTCGGCTTGCTGATTACTGGCTCTATCGTTAGAGGTTTAATTGGCCGTTAAAGTAACAATTGGCACTGAATTTCCGGGTCGCGAGGTAAAGAGAAATCGCGACAAGGAGGTGTAAGTTTGAGACTGCTGTAACTCTGTGCGCATATAGGGCACATGAGAAAATCAGGAGGCTGCTATGCAAAAAAAAAGTGAGATAGTGATAAAACACGTTGGGACGTGGGTACTTATTGTGCTACTGGCACAGATGTCGCCGCCTATTTTCGCGCAGGGCCAGTATGAGTTGAGCTGGTATACAATCGATGGCGGCGGCGGAACGAGCAGTGGCGGGCCATACACGCTTGTCGGAACGATTGGTCAGCCTGATACAGGCTGGAGCGCAGGCGGTGAGTATGAAGTCCTGGGTGGATTCTGGTCAAGTGCGCCAGCGCCAGGGTGGATAACCGGATATGACGAGGTCTCTTCATTCGGCGGACAATGGCTTCAGGCTGGCAGCAGGCTTAACAGCGGTCTTGGCGTTGCAGAGGACGTCGGCTTTGAAGACTTGTGTCGATTCGCCGGCGAGTGGCTTAAGTACAAGCCAAACAGTTGGCCGTTGAGCTGAGAACAAGGACAAGGCATATCGGCACTAGTACAAGTCTGTCTGGGGGATAGTGCTAAGCTGCTGCATTAGCTTGCTAACGGCGAACTGAGTAGCCCTTAGGTAGTTTGACTTCGGCATTGAGACATTTGAACTGAGGTCAGGCCGAGGAACGATACCATCAGCTATGCCTATGAGGACTATGTCGTCGTCGGTTGGGCCAGTTGAGAGCTTAGCTGCGATTCTGACCTTTGCGGACCTGCGAAGCCTTGACGACGCAAACTAAGAATTGAGCCGACATGGCTTGAGTGATTTCAAATCCATTGGCGGCCAGGTGGCTCTCAAGTTTCTGCCGGCAAAATTTGCGCCCCTTGTTTCGAACTCTAACGTAACGGCTCCGGAGACGTGTTGCTTACCTAAGTCGGCGGAACTCATGGCTTTGATATCGAGATAGATACTTTCGCTACCGACAAACATCTCATCGACGCCCGCCTGCTCAACGGCTTTGACGGTAGCTGCATTAAGAGCCCTCTGGTGCATGGCTGATAAGACGCCCACATTGGACTGAGGGACTACCTCATTTGTGGCATATCTATAGTCTATCAACATAACTGAAAAATTAATGCTACAGCAACTGGTTTTGTTAATCTTCCCTGCGCAATCTTCATTTCTAATCCTTTCCACGTCGGATTTCAATGTGTCAAAATGGCACGATAGAACCAACAATTACTTCGTATATAAGTTTTTGGAGCTGGGGGGATGAATAACCAAGCCTAATGCTTAGGAAAACGTAGGAATAAACGAAAAAGTCAAACAAGCTGCTATAAAAACAATTGACATGGCAGATATTCCTGGGTGAAAATGCTTATGGTTAAAAGCACTATAACAGGATGCCAGATATTACCAAGGAGGTGTAAAATGCGAGTGATAGAATTTCTGGACGAGTCGGCGATTAAATACGAGATCACTGAGCACAAGTCATCATTCACAGCACAGCATATGGCGGCAGAGGAACATGAGTCAGGTAAGTACGTTGCTAAGCCGGTGATCGTCAAAGCCGATGGAAAACACATAATGTGTGTTCTCTCAGCGTGCTATAAGATTGACCTGGGCAAGCTGAAAAAGCAATTAGGTGCTAAATCGCTTGAGTTGGTTCAGGAAAACGAGATGAATAAGATATTTCCTGACTGTGATCTGGGAGCAGAACCGCCTTTTGGAAACCTGTATGATATGCCTGTGGTTATGGACAAGGCTTTAGAAAAAGATGATCACATCCTGTTTCAGGCAGGCTCGCACGAAAAAGCAATTCGTATTAAGATGGATGACTACCGAAGACTTGTTGCGCCCAAGGTCCTTGAATTCAGCTACCAAATGACCTCGTAAACAAAGGATGATTTACCCAAGCAACGTAAAATTCTAATGGCCTTCTTGGCAAAGCCTGTATTTGAGTACCTATGGTGCGTGTAATCTTGCAGGTGGTATAAGTATCCGCACAGAATTACGGAAATTAATATCCTGGAAACACCGCTCAATTCTGATTTTAGTATTATCTAACAGGACTCCTGTGAAATTATTTACCGGTCTTTATATTAAGAGAATACTATATATAGTATAATTCAGTGATTGAAACCCTTACATGTTGACCAGAAAGGGCTTTTTCGCTGTGATAAAGGAAATTGTAAAAATTTTTTTCGATTTCCGACTGACCTGTGTTGACTTAATCAGAAGTTAAGTTATAATTAAACTATAAGCGGTTTTATGACGAACAAAGCCGTAGTAAACTCCGAAGATATAATAGTTAAAGGGCCTTGTGCTATTGTGGCTTATGCTCGCCGAACCAACGGCAAGAGGCCAGCTTTCGACTACATAGAAAACTTGGAGATGGATGACTGGGCAAAACTAGCTAATTCATTCAAAAGAATGACGCAAGTTGGCAGGATTTGGAATACAGAAAGATTCAAAAAACTACGTGGGAAAATATACGAATTCAAGGTCCATCCTAAAGTTCGCGTTCTATGTTTTCAGATTGGAATCACTTGGCTTTTGACACAAGGATTCGATAAGCAGACCGGCGATACACCGCCGAGACAAATTACGCGTGCAGAACAAATAATGAAAGAACATATTTCGTTATTGCAGTCGTAACAAGAAGAAATAGAGGATTCCTTATGGCCAAAACCTTCATACAAAAACTCATGTCCGATGAGGAAGGTAGAAAGCTTTACTTTCGTGAGGATTTAATATTTGAAGTTACAGAGACTATCAGCCAAATCATGCAAGAAAAAGGAATCAGTAAAGCATATCTTTCAAGACTTGCAGGTGTCAGTAAAAGTAATATCACGCAACTATTGAGTGGTGACCACAACATGCGACTCACGACAGTAGCTGATCTATTGTTTGCCCTTGATTCAAAACTGCAAGTCTCAGCCGTTCCATTAGATACCGAAAACATTTTAGAAATGGTTACCTCGACCACAGACGACCAGTGGATTCCTTTAAGGAAGTTCGTGCTCAAAGAAGGTGAACATGATGAACTTACCGAACAGGGAGAGAGAGAACTAACACAGGCAGCTTAAGACATGGCAAAAAATAAGCAGAAAACTAAAGTCAGACAAACGGCAGACGCATCCCCTGGGTTAATGGTTTCTGATCGTGTGGAGTTAAAGGATGTACGACTGATAAGCTCAAAATGCCGTCAAACACCAGAAGCCGCTTCAGGGAAAAAAACGTACAATATAAACTACTCAGCTAAAGTTGAAACAGACAAGAAAAAAGGTTATATTGTTGTAATCCCCGAATTCCACTTCGAAGCTTTTAGCAAAAGTATAACTCAAGAACCAGTAATTACCATTGAAGCTTTTTTCGTTTTGGCCTATAAAATAGACAACTTCCAAGGTTTAACGCAAAAAGGATTTGAACAATTTGCCAACTTTAATGGTATTTATAACGCGTGGCCATATTGGCGTGAATTCGTGCAGAACACTATCGTCAGAATGGGTCTACCTTCCCTTTCGATACCGGTTTTCAGAATTGTGGAACCAACCAAAGATAAAAATATTAGAATGAAGGGATCAAAAAGAAAAACGGCAAAAAAAGCTTCAGTCAAAACTTAGATTTTACATCTTTTAATTGAGGGCACAAGACATTACTTAGGGAGTTTCAAATTTGAAAAGTGAATACGGGGGCGAACGGCTTCGACCGGATGACGGATTGACAAGCTGCATGTCCAGGACGCCGGTTGGCCTGGTTAATCATCCGGCAACAATTTTAAACGGCAACTATCAGTTGCGCATGGCTGCCTAAAAGGTCAGCCCGTCCTGCTCGGTTTTGTCTGTGGGCTGAGTAAGGGCGTCAGATAGCAGGCTGGCTAAATCAGTTGTTCGGGCTGATTTGGTAAGATTAATTCCGAAATAGCTGAGCTAAGAGCCTGTCGTTTGGCGCTTGGTAAGGCGAAAGAACAATAAAGCGACTAAGCATGTAGAAGCTTGTCTTGAAGCATCACGGGACGGGGGTTCGAATCCCCCCGCCTCCATTTTGCCTTCGCAAGTCCCGATGAATAAAGGGGTTATGCAAGGCGGCCGCTATTTTGTGTTGGCTCAATAAGGTATCGATGTTACAAAGTGCCCGAAGTCAACTCTCTTTTTTCCTCGATTTTATACTCACCATAATTAGTATCACGATAAACTTCAATTGCCACATCAGGACATATTATAGCACAAAAAAGCACAGCCGAAACAATCAATAATGTTAACTACTTCTACAGGAAAGTAACCGTTTTTATTGGAGTGTTTAGATATTGCAACGACATTTTTGAATCACGCTTCTACACATAGGCCACAGCCTTTGCACCGTTCAATCAATCTTTATTTTACCTCTCACTCTGCTATTTATATCCATTTTTATTATGTTGTCATGGCTTGAATTACAATCCACCCACCTGGGCACAACCCGTAGCATTTCGTACAATAAGCACAATCATCTACAAGTTCGGGAAGAATGGCTACCTCCCGATTTATTCCTCTGCCTTTGAAGTAAACTGCGTTTAACTTTCTGACCTCTGCACAATATTGGACACACAACCCGCACAGACAGCATTCAGTATGCTCAGGAACAAAGCGAGATTTTTCCACTTCAAACTCTTTTGCCAGGGCCGGTACCGTCGGCCACAGCAGTTCGACAATCATCTTACGAATTTTCCTTATCTTTTCAGAGTTGGTTTTTACAACAAGGTTTTTTTCAACAGGATAAACACAGGAAGCAACCAATTTTGTCCTTTTATTCTTCGATATCTCCACCATACATAAGCGACAGACGCCGGATGGTTTGAGTTCATCGTTATGGCAAAGAGTCGGAATGTAAATACCATTTTCGCGGGCAACTTCAAGGATTGTTGCACCTTCTTTGGCCTGTACTTTCTTTCCGTCAATTTCTAACTGTATCCTTTTCATTGTTATTCCCTCATAATAGCCTTCGCAGTCAGTACCGGGCATAAAGTGTGTCTTGCAAAACCACAGCCTTTGCCTTATCAGGACAGACAGTCAAGCAGATTCCACATTTGATACACTTCTCCTGGTCAATAACATATGTTTTATCCTCGGTTTCGGAGATTGCATCCGTTGGGCAATTCTTCGCGCACTGTCCGCAACCCAGACATTTATCAGGATCAATGAAATAACCAATAAGCGCCTTGCACACACCTGCGGGACAACGTGTTTCTTTTATGTGTGCTTCGTACTCATCCCTGAAATGTTTGATTGTACTCAGGACGGGATTTGGAGCTGTTTGACCAAGGGCACACAAAGATGCCTCCTGGATAAACTCTGATAGTTCCTCCAAGAGCTCAATATCGCCTTTTTCGCCTTGGCCATTTGTTATATTATTCAAGATTCTAAGCATCTGTCTGAGTCCCTCACGGCACGGGACACATTTCCCGCAGGATTCCTGGGCAAGAAACTCAGTATAATACCTGGCTGTGTCTACCATGCAGGTATTTTCATCCATTACTATCATTCCACCCGAGCCCATCATCGATCCAGCTTTTGTAAGCTCGTCGAAATCGACGGGAATATCAAGCATGCTCTCCGGCAGAACACCTCCAGAAGGACCACCTGTCTGTACAGCCTTAAATTTCTTATCGTTTGGAATACCGCCGCCAATATCATAAACGATTTCTCTTAAAGTGATTCCCATAGGTACTTCCACTAAGCCAGTGTTGTTTATCTTTCCAACCAGTGAGAATATTTTTGTGCCTTTGCTGCCCTCAGTACCAATGCTCTTATACCAATCGGCGCCTTTGTTTATGATAAAGGGTACGTTGGCCCAGGTTTCCACATTGTTCAAACAGGTAGGCTTATCCCACAAGCCTTTTACAGAGGTATGAATATATTTCGGCCTAGGCTCACCAACTTGGCCTTCAATAGCACTCATAAGTGCACTGGATTCACCCGATACAAAGGCACCTGCCCCTCGATGAATAAAAGCGTCAAAACCGAATCCTGAGCCAAGGACATTTTCTCCCAGCAGACCATATTCCTTAGCCTTCTCAATTGCAATTTCCGTATTCTGCAATGCCAGTGGATACTCCTGGCGCACATAAATATATCCTTCATGTGAGCCAATAGCATAAGCACCGATAAGCAGGCCTTCCAGTACGCTATGCGGATTGCCTTCCAATAAACTTCTGTCCATATAAGCTCCGGGGTCACCTTCGTCGGCGTTCACAATGACATACTTCGGCTCACCCGGTGCATTGCGCGTGCTTTTCCACTTTCTTCCGGCCGGAAAACCGCCTCCTCCTCTGCCCCTTAAATTAGCTTCTTTAACCTCTGCCAATACCTGCTCGGGTGTCATCTGAAAAAGGGCTTTGGACAAAGCACCATAGCCACCAATGGCAATATAATCATTTATATTTTTTGGGTCGATAAATCTGTTATTTCCAAAGATGATGCGATTCTGATGTTTATAAAAGGGTATTTCACCTTCACGCACAATCTTTTGGCCGTTGCTATCCTGGTACAATAGTCGGTCCACCATCTTCTTCTCTATCAGCGTCTTCTGGACTATCTCAGATACATCATCCGGCTTTACATGAAGATAACATATCTCCTCAGGGAAGATAACGACTACAGTGCCTCTCTCACAGAAACCATGGCATCCTGTCTTACGGACGTCTACTTTTGCTTGTAGGTTTTTACTTTTAATCTCATTGACAAAAGCTTCAGCTACTCCTTCACAGCCGTAAGCGTGGCATCCTGTACCCGAGCAGACAGTTACACGCAGCTTATTTGGGTCTCTCTTGGCCAATATTTCTTTTCTAAGCCTTTCCAAATCAGCGGCTGAATTCAACCTGGGCATAATTTTCTCCTTTCTCACGACTTACTTTGCACGAAGCGGCAATCTCCTGGATTTGTTTTGTAGAAGGATTGCTGTAATACTCTCCGTCAACTACCATCACCGGCCCTAAAGCACAGCACCCCAGACAGTGAACTGTTTCCAGGGTGAATAACTGTTCTGAATCGGTCTGGCCCGGCTCAATATCCATGATACAGGACACTCTATCAACTAAGCTGGCGGCTCCACGCACATGACAGGCTGTTCCGGTACATATCTGAATCAAGTGTGCTCCACGGGGTTCCAGACTCAATGCCTCATAAAAGTTGGCAATAGTGTATATGTTGTTATGCGGGATATTAAGTCGTGTTGAGACCCACTCCAAACAGTGCCGTGGAAGCCAGTTGAATTCCATTTGAATATCCAGAAGAATCTGGATCAATGCGTTTTTCTTATATGCATACTTTTGGATAATTCCATCAACCAACCGTAAATCGTGAACTATATCCAGTACTGCCTGGCCTTCCTCTTTGACCTGACCGAGCCTGTCGGCATGGTATTTTGCCTCTGATTCAAGGCATCTTAACTCATCGAAGAACTGCCGCTCTTTGAAACCGAGCGAGTAATATTGACCTAAGACTTCCAGGCCTTTCAAAACAACATTTTGTTTGTTTAACGGGGCTTTTTCAGGTGCCGCCAATGGTGGTGCCGCCCGCTCGGTGACTTCGGCCTCTTTGGCTGGTTGGCCCAGCTCCATTCCCTGCCTGACGGATTCAAGAAGTCTTTCCGGGGCAAACGGCTTAGCCAAAAAGTCCGAGGCCCCCATTTTCATTGTTTCAACAGCAGAATCAATCGAACCGTAACCGGTTATAACTATTGTTACAATGGATGGATCGAACTCGGAAATCTTGGCCAGCACTTCCATGCCGCTAATACCTGGCATTTTGAGGTCTACTAATACAACTTTTGGATGGGATTGCTCGACAAGTGTCAAGCCCTCGGTTCCATCCCTTGCAATTGCCGCCCGGAGACCTTCGGCTTCAAGAGTTTGCCTGCAACCCTCACATATTGATTCTTCGTCATCGATAACGACAACATCCGTTGTCCCTGGCTCTTGAAAACCTGACTCTGACGTTATCTGCTCTTTGGTATACATCATAAGCTCCTTCTGCTCACAATGAATATTATTACGTAATCAATACAATCACTTTGAATTACATGCAAAATCCTTGCCACGTTATCAACTATTTGAACTCAAATACACTCAATGACGTAACTGTTTTCCCAGAAATAAGTTGCGGCTAATAAAATACTTGGAGGACAATTATTGATGTGAGAGCTGGAGGATGAAGGTGGTATTTTTTGTACCGACGATGGTTAGAAACGGGTAGTGCAGTACCGCTGTTTACTTATGAATCGACTTTGATTTTATATTTACGGATTTTTTCTCGGAGCGTTTTACGGTTAATGCCCAAATACTCAGCCGCCTTAGTTCTATGACCATTAAATTGCTTCAGCACCTTGCTAATCTTTTCCCTTTCCATTTCCGCAAGGCGGCTGCCCTCTGAGGAATTGATTTTACTTTGAATCGCCGATTCGTTAAATGACAAATCATTAAACTCTATCACTTTTCCTTCACATGTCACAATTGAACGCTCGATTGTGTTCCTCAGCTCCCTTACGTTTCCTGGCCAATCGTACATTTCCAGAGACCGCATTGCCTCAGTTAAAATGCTTATTACAGCCTTTTTCTTCTGCTGGCTGAATTTCTTTAGAAAGTACTTTGCTAACACGCTGATGTCCTGCCTTCTTTCTCTAAGGGGCGGTATATTGATGGGCACGACATTGAGACGGTAAAAAAGGTCTTCTCTGAATCTTCCTTCATCAATCTCTTTGAATAGATTCTTATTGGTAGCAGCGATAATTCTAACATCCACTTCTATCTTTTCTAAACCCCCCACTTTGGAAATTTCACGTTCCTCGATAACACGCAGCAGTCGCGCCTGCATATTGATACTAATATTTGTTACTTCATCAAGAAATACAGTCCCGCCGTCTGCCAGCTCGAATTTACCCTGTGTCGTCTCTACAGCACCGGTAAAAGACCCTCTGGTATGGCCGAACATCTCGCTTTCAAAAAGGCTTTCAACAAGTACCCCACAATCAACCGTCACAAACGGCTTATCAGCCCTGTTGCTAAGACGATGTATCGTCTGCGCCACGAGCTCTTTGCCAACACCAGTTTCACCTGTAATAAGAACCGTCGAATTGGCAGCAGCAACTTTCTTTATGAGCAGAATAAGGTTTGCTATTTGATGCGATTGGCCAATAATGGTTTTTGATATCATTTTTTCGTCAAGGGCAAGCGCTACACAGGCATCTTCCAGAGCACGGAGTCTACTATCCACAGCCCTTTTAACAATGGAGCTAAGTGCTTCAGGTGTGAATGGTTTGGTAAGAAAATCGTAAGCGCCTCGTTTCATCGCTTCGACAGCGGAATCTATTGTGGCGTATCCGGTAATCACGATTACTACAGAATTAGGGTCATTTTCCTGGAGTCTTTTTAACACTTCCATCCCTGGGATGCCGGGCATCTTCAAATCCAGAAGAATCAAATCGAAGGACTCTTTTTTAATCCTATCCAGGCCCTTGCGTCCGTTTTCGACGGCTTGGACACTGTGACCATCTTCTGCCAGCGTCTGAATACACCCTGCCCGCATGGATTCTTCATCGTCTATGACCAGGATATTTGCTGAGAAAGGCATCAGGCTTTTTCCCTTTTGTTTTTTGGCAGAATGACCACAAAAGTACTTCCCTGACCGACTCGGCTTGAAACTTTTATGGTTCCGCCGTGTCTTTGTACTATACCATAACTTATTGACAGGCCCAAACCTGTTCCGTGGCCCACCCCTTTGGTTGTAAAAAATGGCTCAAATATCCGCTCAAGCTTGTCCGGCGGTATGCCATTGCCGGTATCGGTAAAACTGATCTCAACATAGTCATTTGTGTCGATTGACCGTGTATTAATTGTCAAAACACCCTTGTCTTTCATCGCATCAGATGCATTCATTATGATATTGACAAAGACCTGCTGTATTTGGGCTAGGTCGGCAGAGATTACAGGCAAATCCGGCTGATATTGTTTTACAATCTCAATGTTATGAAACAAAGGCTGGTTTTCAAAAAGATCAACGGTTTTCTCTAATACATCATTTAGTTTTAAGGTCTCGACCTTTGGCTCCCGCTGACGCGCAAAGTCCAAAAGACCTTGAACTATGCTCTGGCAGCGATTAGCATCTTTTTCTATTCTCTCCAGATTATCTCTCATAATCCCTTCAGAAGGGGCTTTTTGTAAAAGAAGCCGGCTGAACAAAAGAATGCCACCCAGAGGATTGTTTATTTCATGGGCTACACCGGCAGCCAACTGGCCGACCATCGCCAGCCTCTCTGACTTCATAATTTCTTCCTGTGCCTGCTGCCGCAGTTGCTCATCTCTTTCCTTGACCGTGGAGACCATATAATTGAAGGCTTCGCCCAATGCGGCTATTTCTTCCGGTGAATTGCTTAGCTGAACGTGCTGTTCTATGTCGCCATCAGCCAGACCGCGGGTGGCGAGAAGTAATGAATTAATTGGTCTCATAATAGAATTTGTGAGGACAAAGCAAATGATTATAGACACCGTAATTCCGGCAAAAGTTATTCCGAGAAATATCCACAACGCTTTTCTTTCCATACTTTTGAATTTACTTTCAAGTACACCAAGACCTAAAATGCCAATAGTCTTGCCGGATATATTCTTGATCGGCTCGTATGCTGTTATATACCAATCGTGCAATGCGAATTCTATTTTACTCAGCGATTTGCCCTCAAGAAGAACGTTTTTATATACGTCCTCAGAAACTAATGTACCTATAGCTCTTTGGCCATTTTCTGTTTTAACATTTGTAGAAATACGCACGTCATTTTGGAAAATCGTTACTACTCCAACATCTTTGCCATTGTATTTTTCATCCTCATAAATCATATCTCTTATCTTATCGACAATAGTATTATTATGATTTAAGAGTCTGCCTCCATATAATACCCTCAGGATTCTGCCCTCATCGCTTAGAATAGGCGCTGCTGCCATGATGAACATCCCAGAAGTTTCTACCTCTTTATGAGTTGAATTCGATTCCGGTGTTGCGATAACTTTCGTATATGCCCGCTCTGCAAGATATTTGCCTTCCCTTATTAGTTCTTCTTCAGATAATATCTCAATGGATGCTATAACATTTTTTCCAGTCAGAACTCTTTTGATCAGTTCATTGTAAGCCTGACTGTCTCTCTCTGCCTTCGGATTTGCAGTTCTCAACGAGACAATCCCTTCGGAATCAGTTAAATTAAGAATATCGAGCGATTCCTTCTGCCTGATCTTTTGGAGTTCTACACTCAATCGTTCTCTATTTAAGACGCCTTCCTTAAGGAAAAACCTGGTAGAAGTGAGGCGGATAACGTCCTGTAAGTCATCTATCCTCCCTTGAAATATCTCACGTGCAGAGTTCAAATCAACTCTGACCTTGTCCTGAATTCTGGGCACGATGCTCTTATCAATCAACTTTATGCCGACAAATGTGGCAAAAAAGCCAGTTATGCCTATAACTGCGAGAAAACTTAGTATTAGTTTTTTCCTGAACGTTGTTCTCATTAACTCTGATATACTCCCACCAATAACATCTTCTTTGATCGAACTGGAAAGTCCAAATTCTAATTTTTATCGTGTTATTACGCCTGTGGTGTTTTATGTATGTCAGTTTACTGATTTCATGATACGTGATTTGAAGAGATTATTCAACATCTCTTCTTACCTGGCGTATAGGATCTACTTTTTGAAGTAAAGTCGGCCATGATCTTTACATCTGATCATATGTTCGATTTCATTGGTACATACAGGCTGTGTCTGAAAGCATTCCTAATGCCTTTTGATAAATACTCAAGAAAGCAGAAGAATAAGCCTGATATTCGGCTGTACATGGTAGCTTGGCAGGAGTGGACGTGCGAATAGGTTGATTTGGCAGCTACTACGAGGGGATCTAATTGGGCAGTTTTTCGCGGGAGTAATACGGGATTATTTGAGAATAAAACAGAGAGAATTCTGATAAACGTTGATAAAAGGAGAAGAAAGTTTAAGTGGTGTCGCGTGCGGGGTTTATGTCTTATCCCATTGTTGTGAAAAGGATTATGAAATCGCCATGATGGGGGTTCAAATCCCCCGCCTCCATTTCCCTAATAAGTCCTTATAAATAAAGGAGTTACATAAAGTGGTTCCTGCAAAAACACTCGCGCTAGCATATTGGACGCCGAGTATCCCCTTTGGGGATAAATACCCGCCAATCAGCACATATGACTCACGTTTCTGATACTACGTTTCCAAGTATTTAATGCACTCATCATGCTCGGATAATTACGCAAAAACCTAATCAGTTTAGTCTTGGAAAATTCTTGATCGACATCGAAATCTTGTCTGACCCATTCTTTCTCCTCTCATTTTCTCATAGATGAGTATAGGATTGTCAATCTGATGGCCAATCCTCAAGATAGACGAACGGACAATGAATCGGTTGACCCGAATCACTGACGAGCGGGAAAGAATTCACTTGGTTATTACTATCAACGAAGATGTGTTTCAAGCACTGATAAGCCACTGTGAACCTTGACAGATCTTCACAAGTACATGTATAATGGGCAGATAAGGATCATCAAAAAATTCCTTACTTTTTATACTTCTTCATAGTTCTTCTTAATGTTTGAGAATACTGATGGCAGATGACCAATTGTCATTCTCCACTAAAGCGGCTTTGACCGAGCGAGTCAAGGAGCTAACCTGTCTTTACGGCATTGCTCAGATAACCGGGCAGCCAGGTATATCGCTGGAAGAAACTATCCAAGGCATTCTTGAGCTTCTTCCTCCTGCCTGGCAATACCCTGAGACAGCTTTTGCAAGAATAATTTTGGATGAAATTTCCTACACGACCCGAGGATTTTGTGAGTGCCGCCAGAAGCAGACGGCTGAGATTATTGTGGGTGGTGTGCCAAGAGGTGTTGTTGAGCTGGTTTACGTAGAGGAAAAGCCCGATCTTGATGAGGGGCCGTTTCTCAAGGAAGAACGCAATCTAATTAACGCCGTAGCAAGACAAGTAGCATTAGTTATCGAACGAAGACAGGCAGAGGAAGACAAACTGAAGCTACATAATCAGCTTCTGCACGCCGATCGGCTGGCGACACTTGGGATGCTTGCCGCAGGGGTAGCTCATGAACTAAACGAACCGCTTGGAAATATTCTCGGATTTGCACAGTTGGCAAAGAAATACCCGGGTATTCCGGCCTCAGCCGAACAGGACATTGGAAAAATTGAAGCCGCTTCTTTGCACGCACGGGAAATTATCCAGAAGCTTCTGGTTTTTGCCCGACAAGCACCACCTGAGAAGAGACAGGTCAACCTTAATCAAGTGGTGAAAGAGGGCCTTTATTTTTTCGAGGCTCGGTGTGCCAAGGAAGGTATAGAACTTATTCGCTTGCTTTCACCAGACCTACCTGAGATCAGATCTGATCTGGCGCAATTGAATCAGCTTCTGGTGAATTTGGTTGTTAATGCCTTGCAGTCAATGCCGGGAGCGGGCAAGATCACGATTCAGACACGATTTTACGACCATAACGTCTATCTGATTGTGGAAGATACGGGCACTGGTATGAGCAAGGAGGTTCTTGACAAAATATTTATTCCATTCTTCACGACAAAGGACGTTGGTTATGGAACGGGGTTGGGTTTGCCAGTGGTATATGGAATCGTTACCGCGCACGGCGGTTCGATTAATGTTAAGAGCGAACCTGGCTGTGGCACTCGATTCGAAGTCCAATTGCCGGTGGCAGAGCCGCAAGATACGGAGGAAAGTGCTTAATATGTCGTCTTCTTCTAAGAAAGAACGCATTCTGATAGTGGATGATTCTGCAAACACGCTGGAGGTCCTACGGCGAAATCTGACAGCGGAAGGATACCAGGTCTTCACTGCACCCGGCGTGGCTGAAGCAATCGAAACTCTTGAGGGGACTCAATTGGATCTGGTCATCACCGACCTTAAGATGCCCAAAGTTAGTGGTCTCGACCTGGTGAGGCATATCAGGGAAAACTTTAAGAATACTGAAGTAATGATGATTACTGGCTATCCATCAGTTGAAGGAGCGGTCGAGGCGGTCAAGAGCGGCGCTGAAGAGTTCCTGCCCAAACCTTTCACTGATGTTGAGCTTTTGTCTGCTGTTCGGCGTGTGCTCGATAAAGCAAGGGTGTGCAGGTCGGGACGTGCTAAACCAGACCAATCAGTTTCTGTGCACAAAGGTCTTATCGGGACATCTGAAGGAATGCGCGAGGTTTCCATCGCTATAAGTAAGGCTTTGTCCACTTCAGCCACTGTGCTCATTACAGGGGAAAGTGGTACAGGCAAGGAGCTTGTAGCCAGAGCTATTCACTATGGTAGTAAACGGTCGTCTTCACCATTTGTGCCGGTCAATTGTGGGGGTATTCCTGAAGGCCTGCTTGAAAGCGAATTGTTTGGGCATGTAAAAGGGGCCTTTACCGGAGCGACCGAGTCCCGTGCAGGTTTTTTTCATACTGCCGATGGCGGTACAATTTTTCTGGATGAAATTAGTGAGATGAGCTTGTCCATGCAGGTCAAACTTCTTCGCGTCCTTCAGGATAAACAAATTTGTATGGTTGGTTCCGACCGAACTCGAAAAGTGGATGTAAGGATTCTGGCTGCAACAAACAAAGATTTACCTGTTTTAGTGAAAAAGGGACTTTTTCGGGAAGATCTGTTTTACCGCCTCAATGTTATTAAGATAGCTATCCCGCCCTTGAGAGAAAGAGGGGATGATATAATATTATTAACCAATCATCTTATAACCAAGTTCGCAGCCGAATTGGGCAGGTCGCCGCTTCGTTTTTCCGATAAGGCACTACAGAGTCTTCGAAACTATAATTGGCCGGGAAATGTAAGAGAACTGGAGAATGTAATTCAGCATCTTGTGGTAATGACTGACGGTGATCTTATAGAGGTTCCTGATTTGCCTTCTCTTATGCGTTTCTCAGCCCTTCGGAAAACAGGTTTCACCCGGACTCTTGCCGAAGTGGAAGCCGAATATATCAGCAATGTTCTGGCAGAGGTGCACGGCAACAAGACCCGGGCTGCAGAGATTCTTGGTATCGACCGTAAGACCCTCCGTGAAAAGCTTAAGAAAGTAGAATAGTCCTCATCCTGAGTACTCAACACCGAGTAAACTTTCCCCGGCGGTTCAAATCTCTCCACCGATACGTTACATTCCAGACAAGAGTGACATTGCAATAAAGTTAATTCCCTAAAAAGAATCATTTCGCCAAGTTCATTGATCCAGCCCCAAATTCTCATGGTATGGTCGCTGCCAAAGGACCTTTTGTCGTTGATATATCTCCACAATTCAAGAATTGGCACAGTTATTGCATTTATAGATAATCACAAAATACAAAGTAAGGAGCGAACTATGTCAGAAAATAATATGAAGTATCTTGGTCTATGCTCCACCTGCAAGAATGCGTCCTTCTGCACATATCCACAAGATCCCGACAAACCTGTCTTTTATTGCGAAGAGTTTGAGATTGAGAAACCTGCTCCGATAAGAACTGCCAGAAAAGAGATGCCGCAAGCGACAAAATCTTACGTCACTAAGGACAAAGATTCGACCGAATTCATCGGGCTCTGCAGCAATTGCGATAACCGCAGAACATGTTCCTTTCCAAAGCCCGAAGGGGGTGTCTGGCATTGCGAGGAGTATCGATAGAATGAAACAAGGCACTGTTATCACAAACAAAGATAATATCTGTCCGGAAGAAGAATTAGATTTGAAAGATATATTAAGAATCCTGGAGAAGCATAACGAGGACAGGGGCGGACTTATCGCCATCCTTGAAGAAATCCAGGCTGAGTATGGCTATCTTCCTGAGAAGTCGCTTAGAATAGTGAGCGAAAAGACCGGCCGCTCACTAGTCGATGTATATAGTGTTGCCACGTTCTATCGCTCATTCAGTTTGAAGCCCAGGGGTAAGCATATTATCTGTGCATGTCTTGGCACAGCCTGCCATGTTCGTGGAGCACCAAGGGTGGTCGAAGAACTTGAACGTGAGCTCGGCATCAAAGCGGGCCAGACAACTGACGATAAGGAATTTACGCTGGAAACGGTTAATTGCTTAGGGGCCTGTGCTCTCGGACCGGTTGTTGTCATCGACGGCCATTACTTCTCGAAGGTCAGAAAATCGAGAGTTAGTCAACTATTAGAGCAAGCTCTGAAAGGATTTGACAAACTCGAAATAGGAAAGGATAAACGGATCTTCCCCATCAATGTAAGTTGTCCCCATTGTAATCATAGCCTGGAAGACGAGACCTTTGTAATTGACGGCTACCCATCCATCCGGGTAACCATATCTTCTGACCACAAGCAAGGCTGGCTTAGGCTTTCCTGTCTGTATGGTAGTTACAATTTTGCTTCCGAGTTTGACGTCTCCGCAGGCTCGGTTGTGAGTTTTCTCTGCCCGCACTGTGGTGTGGAATTTCCCAGTACATTGGACTGTTCAGTCTGCACTGCACCGATGGTTCCAATGCTCATCGATGGCGGTGGTATAGTGCAAATTTGCTCACGTCGTGGTTGTAAAAACCATATGTTGGATTTGGCTTGACTAAGATAATACCAAGAATACCTGTTGTTTAACAACCGATTACGCGGGTGCAAACTTGCCATTAACAAAGCAGGAGTGCTTCTAAGAGGCAACAAAGTGTTAAGATTATCTTCTATAAATGAGCTAAAGAAATTACGAAAAGCGCTTCTCGATGCCACTGATGAAAGCATTCCTTGCATAGTTATTCCCACAGGGACATGTGGTCAGGCTAGTGGAGCCAGCGACCTTGTCCGTGTGGCCAAGCGAGAGATTCTGGCAAAGGGCCTGACCAAAAAGATCCGTCTCCGCATCACCGGATGCCACGGTTTCTGCCAAATGGAGCCCTCTGTGCTTGTCGAACCCCGCCGGGTGTTTTACCCGAGGGTCGGACTCAAAGAGATGGAACGTATTATCGAGGCCGCAGCAAGAGACGAAGTGCTTACAGACATTCTCTTCGTGGACCCTGAAACCGGCAAGCCAGTGGAAAGGCAGGATGAGATACCTTTTTTCGATCAACAGGTTCGTAGACTCCTTGCCTGGAATGAGAAGGTGGATCCTATCCGCATTTATGATTACATCAAAGCTGGTGGATATTCGATCCTGGTGGAAGTATTTGCCAAAGGCAACGCTGCCTGGATAGTGGAAGAAGTCAAGCGTTCTGGATTGCGCGGTCGTGGCGGGGGCGGTTTCCCCACAGGATTGAAATGGGAATTACTGGCAAAACAGCCAAGCAGCTCCGGCAAGTTTCTCGTGTGCAACGCTGATGAGGGAGATCCCGGTGCTTATATGGACCGTAGCGTTCTTGAAGGAAATCCACACAGCATCATCGAAGGGATGATAATTGGTGCCTATGGGACGGGGGCCACAGAAGGTATAGTCTATGTCCGCAATGAATATCCGGTTGCTGTCAAGCATTTGAATATCGCGCTAAAACAAGCACGGCAACTTGGCCTTTTGGGAGAGAATATTCTCGGAACCGGTTTTTCATTTGATATTAAGCTGGTCAAGGGAGCCGGCGCGTTTGTGTGTGGAGAGGAAACGGCGCTGATTCGTTCTGTCGAAGGAAAGATGGGTGAGCCGAGGCAGCGGCCGCCGTTCCCCGTACAGAAAGGCATTGACGGCAAGCCAACAGCTATTAACAACGTTGAAACCTGGGCGAACATTCCGCTTATCTTCAGGCTTGGTGCTGAGGAGTTTTCAAATATCGGTACCAAGGACAATAGCGGCACGAAGATATTCAGTCTGGTCGGCAAAATTAAAAATACCGGTCTTGTCGAAGTGCCGATGGGTATGACCATCAAGGAAATCGTGTATGACATCGGCGGCGGCCCGGCGAGCAAGGCTAAGATAAAAGCCGTTCAGACAGGCGGACCATCAGGGGGATGCATTCCTGCTAACATGTTTGATTTGCCGGTAGATTACGACAGCTTAACCAAGGCAGGGTCAATCATGGGTTCCGGCGGTATGATTGTGATGGATGAGAACACCTGCATGGTAGATATCGCCAAATACTTTATGAATTTCCTGAAGGATGAATCCTGCGGTAAATGTTTCACCTGTCGAAAGGGCACACAACGGATGTACGAGATTCTCGATGATATCTCAAGAGGCAAGGGAACGCTCGAACACTTAGACCTTCTGAAAGAATTAGCGGAAGTAGTGAAGGATACGACGATGTGCGGTCTTGGACAGACGGCCTCTAATCCTGTTCTAAGTACTCTTCACTACTTTATAGACGAATACCGCAGGCATGTGATTGACAAAAAATGTGATGCTTTTGTCTGCAAAGATTTGGTGGGAGCGCCATGTCAAGCCGCGTGCCCCCTGGACACCGAGGTTTGGCGTTATGTTGCCCTAATTGAAAAAGGCAGATACGAAGAAGCCTACAAAGTTATCAGGGATGCTAATCCATTCCCATCGGTGTGCGCCCGGGTCTGTGGTCGCAAGTGCGAAGCCAGATGCAACCTTGCCACCAGTGGGGGTGAAGCTATTGCTATCCGAGCATTGAAAAGATTTATTACAGACCGTATTGATCCATCGGTTTATAAACCTGTCGGAACCAATCATCGTGGCAAACATGTTCGCAGGATAGCAGTTATAGGCGCAGGCCCTGCCGGCCTCTCAGCCGCTCATTATCTATCTCTACTTGGCTACAAAGTGACGCTCGTCGAAGCAGGGGATGAGCCGGGTGGAATGCTTATTAGTTGTATACCAGCTTATCGTCTCCCTCGAAATGTGGCACGCAAGGAGATAGAATTGCTCCTTGATGAAAACATCACCCTTAGGTGCGGGACATCGCTGGGTCGAGACATAACTATCAACGAATTATTTAAGGATGGCTTCGAGGCTGTTTTCTTGGCTACAGGGGCAGATAAAAGCTGGCGGTTGGGGCTTGAAGGAGAGGAAACCGAAGGGGTTTATCCGTCAATGCAATTCCTTAAGGCCTTTAATCTGAAAGGCCAGGAAATGGCAAAGGGGCATGTAGGTATCGTTGGCGGCGGTAATTCTGCTGTGGATGCAGCAAGAGTTGCTATTCGTCAGAAAAAAGTCAAAAGTGCAACGCTGCTCTATCGTCGTACCTATCAAGAAATGCCTGCTTATGCCGAAGAAGTTGAAGCAGCTCTGGAAGAAGGTATAAAGCTTGAAACACTTGTTTCGCCAACAAGCATACGTTACATGAAAGCTGCTGAGGCAGAGGGAGTGAAAGTTGAAACATTCGTCCAGCCGGTAAAAATAGATGCGAGGAATGGACATCTGGCCGATATCAAGTGCATTAGAAATAAGCTGGGTGATGTTGACTCAAGCGGCCGACGCAAACCTGTTCCCATACCTGGTACAGAGTTTACGATCGACGTGGATACCTTGATAGTAGCTATCGGCGAACGCCCGGATAGCGATTGCCTTGCTTCTATGGATTTGGAACTTGATAAGGGGGGCAGATTGCGGGTCGATGCAAAAACTCTTCGCACCAATCGTAAAGGTGTGTTCGCCGGGGGCGACCTTGTAACAGGTCCTAATACTGTTGTCGATGCCATCGCAGCAGGTAGAAAGGCAGCGGGAGTTATAGACCGCTATCTTCATGGCAAAGAACTTGTTGAGCCACCCAAAGTAAAACTGCCGGCAGTTTTCATAGAACCCACTGTGGTCAGTGAAGAAGAGCTTGAAGACGTGGCAAGAGTAGAACCAGCTACTCTCGACGTTGAATCAAGGAAAAGGAACTTTGCGGAAGTGGAGAGACGATTGTCTGTTGAACAAGCAACCCGCGAAGCCCGAAGATGTCTGAGGTGCGACCTGGAGTTTACACAGCGTAACGAAAATGAAGAGACCGAATGTGTAACGGTAGAGGAAAAGTCGGCATGATAACGTTGAAAATAAACGGTTTGGATGTTTCGGTTGAAAAAGGCAGTACCTTGTTGGAAGCCGCAAGATTCCTGGGATTTCCTATCCCGACTCTGTGCCATATGGATGGATTATCGCCCTATGGTGCCTGCAGGTTGTGTGTGGTTGAGATCGGAGAAGGACCTAAGGCAAAATTGGTTTCCTCGTGCACATACCCAGCCGAGGAAGGGCTCAAGGTGCGAACAGCATCAGTGAGAGTGCTAAAGGCACGCAGAATGATTTTGGAACTGTTGCTTGCTTCGTGTCCCCAGTCTAAAACAATCCAGGACCTTGCCTCGGCACACGGTATTCGCCAGCAACGTTTTAAACAAGAATACGAGGATTGTATCCTTTGCGGCCTATGTGTACGGATGTGCGAAGAGCAAATGATGGCCAAGGCCATCGGCTTCCGCAACAGGGGTCAGAACAGAAGCATCGGTACTCCGTTCGATATCAAATCTGATGTATGCCGGTTGTGCGGCGGTTGTATTTATGTCTGCCCGGCCTGTCAACTTCGATGTACATACAACGAACCGGAAAAAGCAATTTGCGGAGGCTGCGCAAATCTTACCCCGCCCTGCATCGAGAAAGAACAGTTCAGTGATATGATGTGCTACATGGATCCTTGTATAGCGTGTGAGATAAATAAAGACAAATAAGAATATAGGAGTCAAATACAATGTCACTTACGTTTTCAAAGATAAACGCCTCAGCGGCAACTTTGACAAAGAACAGAACGGAAGGGTCGGTTGTGCCAGCTTCGGGTATGTGTGTTACATGTGTGGATGGTTGCATTGGTATGTGTGAGATAGGTAAGAGCGCCTACCGTGGCCATGAGGTCATTTACCCGCAGCCGTTCGGGGTAATAACCACCGCCGCTGAGAAAAGCTATCCGGTAGACTATTCGCATTTCAATATCATGGGAACCGCGGTTGGCGCTTATGGAATAGATGCCGACAGCGACAAGGCCATCTTCCCTGCTGTCAATCTGGAAGTTGCTTTTGGTCATGATAAGGGTATAAAGTTCCGCTATCCATGGGGTATTCCCGGGATTGGCTCGACAAACGTTGCCAAGAATAACTGGGAAGGCCTGGCCATTGGCTCTGCCTTAGCAGGAACCGGCCTGACTATTGGTGAGAACGTTGTTGGAATGGACCCCGAAGCTGTTATAAAAAATGGCCGGGTAGTTGATACGGCCGACCTAAAACGCCGTGTTAAGCTCTATAAAGATCATCAGCGGAATGGCTATGGTGCTATCACCGTGCAGGCAAATGTTGAGGATACACGACTGGGTGTACAAGAATATGCTATTGAGAAACTCGGGGTAGAATGCGTAGAACTCAAGTGGGGACAGGGTGCCAAGGATATCGGCGGAGAAGTGAAAATTACGGATATCAAAAAGGCCCAACTGTTGTATGAGCGTGGTTATGTGGTCTTGCCGAACCCGACCGACCCGAATGTTATCAAGGCTTTTGAACAAGGCGCGTTCAAGGAGTTTGAGAGACACTCGAGGGTAGGGATGGTAACCGAGGAATCATTTGCCAAGCGGGTGGAGGAGCTGCGTAAGGCTGGTGCCAAATATATCTTTCTCAAAACCGGGGCCTATCGGCCAGCGGACCTGGCCAGAGCGATTTTATTTGCTTCGCGTTACAAAATCGACCTTCTAACTGTTGATGGGGCGGGTGGCGGCACCGGTATGAGTCCCTGGCGCATGATGAACGAATGGGGTATACCTCCTGTATACCTGCACTCGCTTCTGTATAAGTATGCCAAACGTATTGCCGATAAAAGCGAGTATCTGCCTGCACTGGCTTTAGCTGGTGGTTTTGCTTTTGAAGACCAAATCTTTAAAGGCCTTGCCCTTGGTGCACCGTTTGTAAAGCTGATCGGAATGGCCCGGGCTCCCATTGCCGCGGCAATGGTAGGTAAAACAATCGGACGTACAATTGATGACCGCCAGGTCCCTGTGTACATCGAGCGCTTTGGGAATTCAAAGGATGAAATCTTCGTAACTGCAAGTGTATTGCGCAAAAAACTTGGTAACGAGGAATTTGAAAAACTCCCAACAGGGGCACTGGGTCTCTACACCTATTATGAACGTCTGGCTCAGGGCCTGCGCCAGTTAATGGCTGGTTGTCGGAAGTTTTCTCTGGAACATATAGCTAGGGATGATATAGCAGCCTTGACGCATGAGGCAAAAGAAATCAGTGGAATTGAGTACGTGATGAATGTGGATAAAGGAAAGGTTGACAGAATTCTTGACACAGTTAAAGTCACATAGACTTGTGCCCTGCTGCCTCAATTGCTATTACAAAAGCGAATATCCTGTAGTAATCCAGGATGGCCGTTTACAGCAAAAAACGACAACTTGTAAAATCGAATTGAACCGACCCAGCCACTAAGCTGTGTGACAAGAACTCAATAGCTACCTTCAGTTAGGCTACAATTCGGCTTCGGTTGCGTTACGATCAGCATCACAATCTCTTTTAACAATTATCAGATGTTTATTGACAAATAATTACAAACCATGATTTCGGACTGACGATATAATACTCCTACTACAAAAACCTTAACTGATCGTATTCCGATTTTATACTAAACGTTCGGTGCCCCGTTGACCGACGAGGAGGAACACATGACGCTGATTTTGCCTGAGAGAATTGCAGTGGTTTATCCAATAAGTATTTTCGCACATACGAGTACAAGGTTTAGAATAAATGTGCGTTAATTGCCAATAGAGAAATACTGCATTGTATCGATGACATGTAAATGAAGGCATAAATAAAAACGGGTGCGGCAGGGAATTAGATTGGGCAGTTTTTCGCGGGAGCAATACGGGAGTATTTTAAAGCCAAATTCTGATAAGTAGTGAGAAAATTAAGCACTCATGGGAATGATCTAAGTGCTGCGGTGACAGAGGTATAAATCTTAATTCGTTGGATGTCAACAACTTACAAAATCGACCTGCTTGGGGTTCGAATCCCCCCGCCTCCATCCTGCTTCGCTCGACCAAAGTCGAGCTACGCAGGATGCCCTACATAGCTTCAGCGAAGTAGGGCTTTTTATACCTGCCCTGTCTTAAGAGAAATTAGATAGCAATGAAATACGTATATCTTCTGCAGAGTATCTCACAACCAACGAAACGATATGTCGGTTTAACTACTGATTTGAAAAAGCGCCTGAAAGAACACAACACTGGCAAGTCGCCTCATACTGCCAAGTTCAAGCCCTGGGAAATTGTTGTCGCCATAGCACTTACCGACGACAAAAGGGCTGAAACATTTGAAAAATATTTAAAGTCAGGCTCCGGCCACGCATTTGCAAAACGACATTTCTGGTAAAAAATCTCACAACTAAATTTGTCCTATCCTAAACGATCCACTTACCTTCCGTTCGGTAATTACTGATATATCTCAGAAAGGACGATGGTCACCAACGCTTTATCTATCCGCCATCGTTGTTTGATAGAGATAAGGGAAAGGACGTGTAGCTGAAATATGACAACAAAACAAAAAAGACAAATAGAAAACACCATATACTACTGTGGATTCTTCTCAAAAGATTTACTAAGAATGGTCAAGTGTAGGTCATAGACCGAATTAAACAGAATTTATACTATACGAACATCAATAACACTGTTTGTATGGGGGGATTACTTCTGAAATTCAACGATAAATAGTCACATAAAAAGTTACAGTGTGACACTTCCAAGACAGGTTTTTTACTATAGACGTTACGTACGATTATGTGCTAATTTTTTGAAGAAAACCTAAACGGTTGCGAAAGCTAATCCTATATGATACAAGTGAACTATGCCTGATAAACAGCAACACAAGGTACAAAGTGTTATTCTGGACTCGATAAGTGAAGGTGTCTTCACGGTCGATCTGGACTGGCGGATTACGTCTTTTAACCGTGCGGCAGAGGAGATTACCGGTGTCCAGCGAGAAATGGCTATTGACCAGCACTGCAGGGACGTTCTACGAGCAGATGTTTGTGAAGCCGACTGTACACTCCGACAAACAATGGAAACCGGCAAGCCCATTATGAATAAAGCCGTACACATTATCGATGCCCAGGGCAGGAAAAGAGCAATAGCCATATCTACAGCTTTGCTAAAAGATGAAACCGGCAAGGTAATTGGCGGAGTTGAAACGTTTCGTGATATGAGCATGATCGAGCAGCTGCAGAAGGAAATCCAAGGCCGATACTCATGCGAGGATATAATCAGCCAGAGTCACAAAATGCAAAATCTCTTTGCCATTCTACCAAATATCGCTGAAAGTAACACCACAGTTCTAATCGAAGGTGAGAGCGGAACGGGTAAAGAGCTTTTCGCTCGAGCCATTCACAACCTTGGTTTCCGAAAAGATAAGCCATTCATCGCGGTTAATTGTGGGGCGCTGCCTGATACTCTTTTGGAATCCGAATTATTCGGCTATAAGGCAGGTGCCTTTACCGATGCGAAGAAGGATAAACCCGGCCGGTTTGCTTTAGCCGAAGGAGGCACGATATTCTTAGATGAGATCGGTGACATATCGCCGGCTGTGCAGGTACGATTACTGCGTATTTTACAGGATAAGACTTATGAGCCGGTAGGCGCCGTTTCCACAGTTAAGGCTGATGTGCGTATTATTACGGCGACCAACAAAAAACTCGACCAGCTTGTTCAACAAGGTAAATTCAGAGATGATTTGTATTACAGAATCAACGTAATGAGATTGGAACTGCCTCCACTGAGAGACAGGAAAGAAGATATTCCACTATTAGTAGATCATTTTATCAGCCGATTTAACAGTCTGCATAGCAAGAATATCTGCTGCGTTACAAATGAAGTGACAGCGGCTCTATTGGCATACGACTATCCGGGCAATGTCCGTGAGCTTGAAAATATTATTGAGCACTGCTTTGTCCTGTGTGAAGGTGAGATAATAGAGGCAAAACACCTGCCTGCGTCTATTCGTCCAAGCTCCAAGATGGACAAAACAAAGGTTAGTGAGTCTACAACTATTAAGCAAATGGAGATTATTTTGATAACCCAGGCTCTTCGACGTAATGAAGGCAATAAAACAGCGGCAGCTAAGCAACTCGGAATCGATAAGAGCACGCTGTTTCGTAAGATGAAAGCGTTCGATATCAAGCCCGAAACGTACTCTGAGTAGGTAATACTGGAGATTATTATCAGACAGGATCAGTTGACTTTGTCGCCAAGGGTGGTTACTTTATGACAGTAAAGGTCAGGTATGATTGCCAATTTAATCAGTAAGCAAAGCCAATACCTGAATTTCCGAAAAAGAAAGTGTTAAGCAATATTATCCCTATGATTGATATAGAAAAAATCAAAGCAGAGATTGAACGGGTATGTCGGCGTTTGCCGGTCAAACGACTAGGCCTGTTTGGTTCTGCTTTGAGCCAGAATTTCTCTCAAGATAGTGACGTAGACGTTTTGGTGATTTTTGATTCGGGTGAAAATATTGATCTTTTCGATAAGTATTTTGAATTAAAAGAACAACTTGAAGAAGTATTTAAACGAGAGGTTGATCTGGTTGTTGATAGAAAATTCAGAAATTCTGTCTTAAGAGAATCTGTTGACAGGACAAGGACTGTAATTTATGAACGATAGAACAAGAAAGAATCTTACCGATATCCTTCAGGCAGCCGAAGAGATACAAAATTTCGTTTGCGGAACAAAACAGTCATTGTTATGCAAAAATTTATAAAAACGGTATAATTTTATCAAGAAGGGGAAATCGGTGCCGATCATAAGCAAATTTTTTGGCATTGTGATTTACATGTATTGGAAAGACCACGCTCCGCCTCACTTCCATGCTAAATATGGTGATGACGAAATAGTGGTATAAACTAAAACCGGGAATATAAATGGAAATATGTCGAATCGGGCAATTAAAATGATTCAGGAATGGCGTGAACTACATAAAGACGAATTATTAAAAGATTGGAAACTTGCGGAACAGAAGAAAGCTCTGTTCGCAATTAATCCTTTGGAGTAATGTTATGTTTTTACATGTTAAAGATGCAAAATATTTACATGACTATGTTATTTGGGTTAAGTTTAACGACGGTATCGAAGGAGAAGTAGATTTAGAAGGCGAGTTAACGGGAGAAATATTTGGGTCACTTAAAAACAAAAAGCTTTTTAAGTCTTTTAAGGTCGATCCCATATTAGAGACAATCGTATGGGAAAACGGTGCGGATTTGGCACCTGAATTTCTGCGAGATAACATTAAAATCCCCGCATAATCATCTTATAGGTTTATATCGAACATGCAAGCAGGCAGGCCAATATAGCGGAGGTAGCTTATCAGAAAATGGAAAGTGGAGCCCCACGGGCGTAGCCCGTGGCACTTCCTTCTTCGGCGTAACCCGCCGAAGCACATCCGCCTACGCTAAAGCTATGGCGGATACCCGCTTGCATTCATCCACGGGTAGAACCCGTGGCTTTTTGCGAAGGCGGGTAAAAGCGCCTAAAAGAAATATTGAGCGTCTGACAAATAATTCTGAATCCGAAAAACCATGTAGACAATAGTTATGCACAATAGATGAGGAATATCATGAAATGATAAATCAATCTCCGGATACTTCCCCTCAATCAGAAAAAGTACAGATCGAATTGATCCGCGAATCAAGCGTTTCCAGGAGAATTTCGAGAGTTCGGTCGCTTTCTCAAACTACCATGTATCTTTCACGAAGGGCTATCCAACGTACGAATCCATTTCTGAGTGAACGAGAAGTGGATTTAGCTTTCGTTGCAAATCACTACGGAGAAAAACTTGCTGAGCGTCTTCGCCTGTATATGGGG
>Ga0315538_1000052_pt1 | contig 73795 bp, 60 predicted proteins | sample SalMarSW160230MG_2_FD_203834 | JGI IMG/M metagenome (GOLD analysis project Ga0315538, IMG submission 203834) | Salt marsh sediment microbial communities from the Plum Island Ecosystem LTER, Massachusetts, United States - Salt Marsh Sediment SW1601-230 ...
GGGGCCTTCTCTTTACCCCTTTATTTAAACCTTCCAACATATCCATTAGATTATATCGTTTCTCCACAATAATCATACCCTTATGTATAAGGTATAACATACGAGGTCTTAGGTTTTAGGGGTTAGGGTTTAGGGGTTAGTTAGTGGATATCAGTGTAAATCTGCGTCCATCTGCGTGCATCTGCGGTTTCATTTTCTGGTGGTGTGTGTTTTTATTAAGAGTTAACCGTGAGTTTGCCGTGGCTATTCTCCCTTGCGGGATTTCATTGACTTGACATATTATAAGTTAATTCTAATATGATTATATGGAATTAGTAGTAGAAATTGTTAAGATAGAAGGACATTGCCCTGTTTATGTGGTTGGAGATACATTTTCACTTATCGATGGATATAAACTCAAGAGTGAGAAACCAATATGTATGCATTCCCTTGCATCCCTCTTGCCATACTATAATGCTATCTCACACGGTATTAAGCCGGAAGATATGGGATTGGGGAATGGGGGAAAGGCGTATCTCCAATGTCTTGACCCAGAGTGGAAAACCGGAGGCGGAACTGTGACTTTTGCTGTATATAGAAGAGATGAATAGAAAGATTCGGGTTTCCCCCTCTATACTTTCCGCCGATTTTACCTGCCTTCGCGAGGATGTATTAAGCGTAGAAAAAGCAGGGGCTGATGAGCTCCATCTGGATGTAATGGATGGACACTTTGTTCCCAATATAAGTTTCGGGCCGGTAATAGTAAGAGCTTTAAAAAAGATTACCAATCTCCCCTTATCAGCCCACCTGATGATTACACATCCTCGGAAGTATATTGAGGAATTTATCCAGGCGGGTTGCTCTGCTATTGCTTTTCATCTTGAGTCTGAAGGAGACCCGCTTTCCATTATCGAGACAATGCAAAAAAATGGAGTAAAGGCCGGATTGGTGATTAATCCTGATACGGGAGTTGAGGTAGTTAAACCTTATTTAAAGAAAATTGATTTCATACTTCTGATGAGCGTATATCCAGGTTTTGCAGCACAGGAGTTCATTTCGGATGTTATCCCAAAGATTAAAAAAGTTAAGGCCCTTGCTCCAGAACTTGATGTTGCTGTTGATGGTGGAATAAATGATAGAACGGTAGACTCTGTAATCGAAGCAGGAGCCAATATAATTGTATCTGCTTCATATATTTTCTCGTCATCGGATAGGAAATATGCGATAAAGCGTTTGCGCGGAAAACAATGACCGAACAGGTAACTATCCTGGATTTTGGCTCCCAGTATACCCATCTCATAGCAAGAAGAATGAGGGAATTAGGGGTGTGCGCTGCAGTACAGCCCTATAGTATTCCTCTAAAGGAAATGTCTGATTCTAAGGGTGTTGTTCTCTCAGGTGGTCCGCAGAGTGTCTATGATAAGGATGCTCCATTCCCTGACCCCGGGATTTTTGATTTGAACTTACCCATACTCGGGATTTGCTATGGTCTGCAGGTAATAGGTAAGATGTTTGGTGGTAAGGTGGCACATTCCAGCGCTCGTGAGTATGGAAAGATGGCATTCGAGCCGGAAGACGAACCACTCTTTAGAGCCCTGTCTCATCCTACCACGGTCTGGATGAGCCATGGGGATAGGTTAACCGAACTACCACCTGATTTTAGAGTAATCGGGAGAACCGAAAATTCAGAATTTGCAGCAATCAGATACAAAAATATCTACGGTCTTCAGTTTCATCCAGAGGTTACGCATACATTAGAAGGCAGGAAAATTCTTAAGAATTTTCTTTATTCTATCTGTAAGGTTAAGGGCGATTGGAAACCTTCATCTTTTGTTCGTATTGCTCGCTCCGAGATTGTTTCAAAATGCGGATCCAGGAAGGCTATGCTTGCCTACAGCGGGGGTGTGGATTCTACTGTATGTTCTGTTATTGCTAAGGAGGTTCTAAGGGATAAATTCACTCCAATTTTCGTGGATACCGGTCTAATGAGAAAAGGAGAAGTGGATGAGATAAGGGAGACCAGTAAAGAGCTGGGACTTGGTGTAAAGGTAATAGATGCCCGGAAACGTTTTCTTAACGCCCTTAAAATGATAAGTGATCCAGAAGAAAAGAGAATGATAATAGGAAGGGAATTCGTTCGTGTCTTTGAAAAGGAAGCAAGGAAACTAAATGCCGAGTATCTAATTCAGGGAACGCTTTATCCCGACAGGATTGAGAGTGTAAGTGACGTAGGCCCATCACATTTAATAAAGACGCATCATAATGTTGGAGCAATACCTGAGGATATTGGACTGGAGTTGGTTGAGCCCTTGAAAGATTTCTTCAAGGACGAAGTAAGAAAGTTAGCGAAGATTGTTAATATCCCCGAGAAAGTATACAAAAGGCATCCCTTCCCGGGGCCAGGGCTTGCCGTTAGAATTCTTGGAGAAATTACAAAGGAGAGGCTGAAGATATTGAGAGAAGCGGACTATATCTATATAGAGACGCTTAAAAAGTTAGGGATTTACGACTCAATATGGCAGGCATTTTCCGTATTTATACCGGTTAGAACTGTTGGCATTATGGGAGACCAACGAACCTATGGTAATCTTATTGGCCTAAGAGCCGTAGAGAGTGAGGATGGTATGACAGCTGACTGGTATCATTTCAAAAAAGAGGATCTGGACCTCATAACAAGGCGAATAATGAATGAGGTAGAAGGGATAAATAGGGTAGTTTACGACGTGAGTTCCAAACCACCCTCAACTATTGAATGGGAATAGTCCTAATCCTTTTTTCTCTATCAGAAACATTACTTCCCTCTGGTGTTAAAATAATCAGGGATGAACCCAATCTATCAAAGCAAATATCCCTGGGACTGGAGATTAACCCCCACAGTTTTCTTTCGATAAAAGCAAAGGGCCTATTCACAAAAAGAGGATATAATTATCTTTATCTAAAGAATGCAGATTCATTACCTATCCTTTTGCGATTTGTCCATCTCCTCTCCATGGATAGCCTGTTTTATCCGAAAGCAACAGAGTCCCCGATGAATTTACTCAGACTGGCACTCAGGGATTATGGTGGGAATACCTCTCCTGTGATTAATGTTACATTGGCTATCACAGGGAGAGTGGATGAATACTATATTATGGATCTATTCTCCAGTATTCCCGATTCCGTCATTTCAGATATTTCTAATTATTATACCTTAAAACCATTGCAGGGTAAACATATCTATTATGGCAATGAAGATTTTATCGCCAATATATCACCCAATCCAGATGATGATGGTTTCCTATCTTTTTTAGTATGCCTTCAGATTATATCTGATAGGGGGTTTGATGTTGAATTTTCTCCTGAGACCGCCCCTTCTCCTTTTGTTATCCACGTCAATGAAAATGATGTTGGGCTCATTTTCAAGAAGCCTGTAGCGAAGGAAGTAAAAAAAGGAATAAATCAGGTATACAACTGGATGGAATCAGAGTTAGATGATCGCAATCGCTCACAGCTTCTGATCATGGGGGCTGAAATGGGTATTAATAAGGAGAAATTTCGGAATTGGGCAAAGAGTCTTAGCTATCTGACTATTCCGCAATTACGGGAAATGTGGGAACGCTATCTACTCGATGGATTCATCTCTTCCTCCTCGCAAGAGACCTGCAGCCTTCTTATCCAGCTTTTTCCAGAAGCAGAAGTTATCAGATGAGGCTTCGTCCCACCCAATGGTTGATTGGCATTCTTATACTACTTTTGATATTCTATCCTGATTTCCACTGTAATAGGAAAGTATCTCCTTTTGGCATAGTCCTTTTTGACCGTTCAGAGTCGATGAAAGGAGCACCCGAGCCTGATATAAATTCCCCATTACCGCTAAAAACATTGGAATTTGGAGGCAATAAACCAGGAACTGCAATAGGAGAAGGCTTACTTACGGCCCGTGATTGTTATGAAGAAGCAAGTTTTATCCTGCTCTATTCAGATGGTGCTAATACGCAAGGGGTAAACCCCATCAAGGCGGGAGCAGAGGTTGGTATTCCTGTTTATATCATATGTCCGGATTTCACTCCGGAGATTTCAGGGTACATCTCGGTATTTGGGCCGGAGGGTATTGAAGAAGGGGATTCGGCAGTTTATAAAGTGCATTACAGGACCCCCCATCCTTCCGTAGTCAGGATATCAGAGGGAGAGGTTCAGAGAGAGAAGGAAGTTCGGGGAGAGGGTGTAATTTCGTTTGCTATGAGCCCTGGTGTAGGAATGCACACACTGGAGTTCAATCTCTATAGGGAGAATGAGAGTATCGCGAGAACAGAGAGGGGTCTCTATGTAAAAAAAAGACCAAGGATTCTTATATATACAGGGAAGTTAGACTGGAATTATAAATTCTTTTATCGATTTTTTAAATCTCTTGGCTATGAGGTCATTGGAACATGGAAAAAGGAACAACTTAAGGATTCTTTTTCCAGTTTCGAAATTGTGTGTTTAATTAATCCTAAAAGATTTGTGGAGGAAAAGCTTGGTTTATATGTAAGTAATGGAGGTAGGGTAATAATCGTCAATTCATCCTTACGTGCCGCTGATTTCCTACCTCTTATCGCTCCACAGGTCACATCATATTCTAAGGAATTGCATTCCAAGGAATTGCCAATTCATTACTACTCGAAACCCAGCGCAATCAGGAGGGGTTCGGAGAGTATTAATATTATGAATGAAAAGATTGTGTATATTATGGAGTATGGAAAAGGAAGGGTTGCACAGTTTGCCTGTCTTGACCCATGGAGGCTTCAGCTGGTAGGCAAGGGTGTATATCAAAGGGACATGTTTGGAGAAGTAATGAGCAATTTGTTAAGATTTCTCCTCCCTCCCCACTTAAGCGTCACCTATCCGGATCGATTGATTGAGGGGGAGGACTTAAGGATGGTCTTCACCCCGACAATACCCGATTCTTTTTTGTGGGATGGACATCATCGAGCAATATTTAAGGATACCATTGTTATACCAAATCCCGAGGTAGGTGTCCATCACTTCCAAGCAGTTTTCCCTTCCACTACCCTCATAGGCTCTCTCAGTGTTGAAGCAAGGGAGGAGGATAGAAAGGATATTGATACCACGATGCTCTCTGCTATAGCGAGTATAAGCGGAGGGGGGAAGTGGGAGGATGATTTTGATCAGTCGCACTTTGGATATAAGGAAAAAGAACTCTATATAAATCTGCGTCATAATTGGTTCTTTTTTGGGATATTTTTCCTCGTTCTGTTCTATGATTGGTACCTCTGGATGAAAGGGAAATAAATTCTATTAGGAGTTTTAATGTTACCACTTGAAAAATTCTTTCTATATCATATATTAATGCGATGGATTTTGATTTTATTGTAGTTGGTGCTGGCCCCATAGGTTCCTATCTTTCAAGCTTGCTTGCGAGAGACGGTTTCTCTGTCGCAATCTTTGACAGAAAGCAAGATGTAGGAAAGGGTGTAGTTTGCAGTGGAATTATTGGCAAAGGGCCCTACCATGAATTCGACTTACCAGAGGATGCAATTATTGGTAAGATTTCAACTGGTTTACTCTTTTCGCCTTCTCTCATTGAGTTTCAATATTCCCATGGGTCTCCATTTGCCTATATTGCTGACAGGGAAAAACTTGATAAAACCCTTCTTGCAAGAGCAGTTAATGAGGGTGTGAGTTCCTTCCTTGGTAATATAGTGACGGATTTAAAAAAAGAAAAAGAAAGAATTTTATTGAAATACTTAAGAAACGGAGGCATTAAAGAAAAAAGCGCAAGATGTGTTATAATTGCAACTGGACACAACTTTGCCTTACACGGGAAAGCAAAGCTTGTAGCACCTGAGAGATTCTTATGGGGTAGTAGGGTTGAGCTGGATTATAAGATGGAGGGACCTCTGGAGATATACTTTCTTAATAATCCCGATATTGGTTCCTTTGGATGGGTGATCCCTCTTGGGGATAAAACCAGGATGGGAATATTATCAAAAGATTACGATAGAAATGCCCTTTATAGCCTGATTCAAAAAACAAATGGAAGATTCAAGTTCCGGGAGGATAGGGTAGAGGATGCCCCTATTGCCTATGGGGATTCAAAGAAGATGGTTAGCGAAAGAGTAATTGCAGTTGGAGAAGCCGCAGGTCAGGTAAAAACCACTACTGGTGGAGGCATACATTATGGGCTAATAGGAGCAAATATTGCGCATAATACCCTGAAGAAGGCGGCTCTGGCAGATGATTTTAGTGTAAATAATCTTCTGGAGTATGAAAGGCTCTGGAGGATTAGGATGGGTGAGCAAGTAAAGGCAGGTATAACTCTCAGGAACCTCCTATCCAAAATGCCGCCAAAAGCAATTGATATGGTATTTAACTGGGCAAAGAAAAATCCTGCAATTAAGGAAAAATTGGAGCAGAGTTTTTGCTTTGATTACCACAAGGATTTAATAGAGTTTGGAATCAATTTAATGTCGGGGAGAAATAACCTAAAGGTTATCTAATTTATAAATTCGGTTTAAATGGTGCCTGCCCTTTGATTTTCATATTATCCATCAGTCTCGTCCTGCCTATGTGGACTGCCATGAGGATTCTGTTTGACGCCCCAACTTTTTTTACTCTTTTCAGGGTTTCAGGCTCGACGAATTCTATATATTCTACCCGGGGATGTTTCCTTCCCTCAATGATCTTTATCATTTCTTTTTTTAAGGCGTCAACATCCGTTATCCCATTATCCACTAATTGTTGCGCTTCTTTCATTGACTCATAAAGAACGGTTGCTTCTTTCCTCTCTTCGGGATTTAGATATTTATTCCGTGAACTCATAGCAACTCCGTCTTCTTCCCTAACGATAGGAGAAAAAATGATTGTAATGGGAAGGTTTAAATCTTTCGTCATTCTTTTTATAATAATTAACTGTTGATAGTCCTTTTCTCCAAAAATAGCCACATCTGGCTGGATTATATTGAAGAGTTTAAGGACAACAGTTGTCACACCCCTGAAATGAGTTGGGCGACTCCTCCCGCAGTATTTCTTTGAGAGTTCTTCAATTACTACGTAAGTCTCGTATCCTTCTGGATACATTTCAAGAGGCTCCGGGATAAAGACTGCATCCACTCCCTCTTCCTCCAGTAATTCCAGGTCTCTTTCTTCATCTCTGGGATATTTATTGTAATCTTCACCAACTGAAAATTGCGTGGGGTTGACAAATATAGATATAATTACTCTATCCGAATATTCCTTTGCATTCTGGATGAGCCTTAAGTGTCCTTTATGAAGGAATCCCATTGTTGGAACAAGACCAAGTTTAAGACCTTTGGAATGTTCCTTTAACGACCACTGATGTTGTTTTTTAGTATCCCTGAATACTTTCATTGTCCAATAGAAAAATAATTTATTCCCGAAGTAATATTTTTCATTTCCTCTTTTAAGAGTTTGAAATGGGATGAGTATTTAACGAAATCAACTTCATTGGCATTTATAATAAGGACAGGGCATTTGTTAAAATGGAAGAAATATTCGTTATATGACTGGATTAATAGTTTTATATATTCCTCACTTATACTCCTTTCATAATTCCTTCCTCTCTTTCGTATTCGTTCCATTATTGTATCCAGATTTGCCTGGAGGTATATTATAAAATTCGGCGTTACAATATCCTTGTGAAGAAGGTTGTGAATCTTGTCATAAAGAATTCTTTCTCTTTTTTCAAGATTTATATAAGCGAATATCTTATCTTTATCGAAGATATAATCGGATACGATTCTTTTTGTGAAGAGTTCCCTGTTTGTCAGATTCTGCAGTTCTTTATATCTGGAAAGGAGGAAGAATATCTGAGTGGGGAAAGCATATCTTTCGGGGTCCTCATAGAAAGCATGCAGGAAAGGATTTCCATCTACATCTTCAAGGATAGCTTTTGCATTGTATTCCCTGGCGAGCAGGGTTACAAGAGTTGTCTTACCAACTCCTATCACGCCTTCAATTGCAATAAAGTCCCAATTTTCCATACTTTCTTATTATCCTTACATTCTTTGAGCAACTTGTTTACTTTTTTACCTGTTAACGGGTCTTGCACATCTTGTGCAATCTCATTTAAGGGTAGGAGATAAAACCTCCTTTCTCGCAGAAATTTATGTGGGACCTCAAGGTAAGGACTTTTGAATATGAGATTCCCAAAAAGCAGTATATCTATATCAATTATCCTTGGTTCCCATTTTTCTTTCCTGCCCCGACCCATATCCTTTTCAATCTTCTCGAGGCAATGAAAGAGCTCTCCTAGAGGTAGTTCTGTCTCGAGACAGATACAGGCGTTAAGGAATTCCGCAAGGTCTTTTCTACCCCAGGGTTCTGTTCTGTATATGTGGGACCCCCTGACATTTCCTAAGGTAGAAATTCTCCCGTAAGCTTCATTGAGTTCTTTTTCTCGTTCACCCACGTTTGACCCAATAGATAAATATGTATTCATCATTCTTCTATTATTGCCTCTGAGTATTCTACTTCTCCATTACAAGGAGGCTTCCGCTTTTTAACCCTAACTTTTACCTTCCCGGCAGAATCCAGATTTTTTAACTGTTTCCACACCCTGTAAGAAATTGTTTCTATTGTGTAAACTTCTTCTTGTAATGCAAGTGTAACGAGGTCATAGATTGTATTCAGATCGATACCATAATCCGGGCTGTCATTTTTAGCCACTTTAGTAAAATCAGTTTCTATCTTCACATCAATTTCTATCTGCTGTGGTTTTTCCCTTTCCTTCCCGAACCCACACACCTTATAGACGATGATTCCAGATAATCCTATAGTTTTCATATAATTGATTATAAGGGGAAGATTAATTATTGTCAAGAAGTTTTTCACGTTTCTCGCAAAGAGCGCAAGGTGATATTCACCACAAAGAAACAAAGAAAAATTATTCATGTAAGTTCAACGTCCAATGGGCAAAGTCAGTATTCAGCCTTCAGCATCTAAATCCTAAAACCTATATCCTATATCCTAACTCTGAACTATGAACCAGGAACCAAGAACCGATTAAAACCAGAATGGGTCACGGTCAAGATTTTCCCTTACACCTCGCAATATTTCAATACATGTTTTGAGTTTTAAAGCATCATAGGTTTTTATTCCAATACTCGTTTTTCCTTTAGTGCCAATCTGGATATAATTAACGCCATCTATGGCAAGAAATGTTATATCCTTTAAGGGGATATACTTTTCTCTTATTTGTAAGTTATTTTTATACAGGGTAAGACCGTCCTTTATTTTTAGAGGTAGGGTTATCCCGTTTTTTAGAATATTTTCCTTCATCTTTTCATATAATATCGGGACAATTTCCATCAGTGGGTCAACAAACCACCTACTCTTGCAACGAATACAATAAAACCCCCTTCTCCCAACCCTTTTAATGCTATGTAAATTTCCACATTCAGGGCAAGTCCAGAGTAATCTTTCAATATATTTGTTAAAACTCCCCCACCTTGCCTCGCTTCTTTTTGAATTAGAAAGACATTTTTCCATTAAAGAACGGAGTTCTGCTTCAGAAAGTTCTCCCGGATTTTCAATCTCACCGGTAACCTTTACCGTAACATTTGCTCTATGGAAGACTTTTGACCATCTAGGAAGGACGTTGTATCCTCCGTCTATTCGGAGGAAGACTATTGGATAACCAAGACTCTTAATGAATTTTACTACCCTCCTATCAAAACTTATGAGATTACCGTCCCAGGTTCTACTTGCTTCAGGAAATATTCCTACGATGTCACCGTTTTTTAAAGCCTCTTTCGTTCTAATTATGCTCCCTATGCCAGAACTTCTTTTAAGAGGGATACAACTAAGGGAGAGAAAGAACTTTTCGAGTAGAAAGCTTTCAAACATTTTCCCTGTTGTGATAAACCTTACAGGCATACAAATCGAACCAACAACAAAAAGTGGGTCAAGATAGGACCGATGGTTCGATAGGATTATATATGGTCCTACATCCCTTTTTAATTTTCCTTTGAGTTTAAGTCCGAATAGCTTTCGTAATACAGTGGAAACTATGAAATATAGTAATATAATCAGGGGACTTACCATATAGGGAGCATTTTTTATTCTTTTCTTAAAAGGAAAAATTGCAGGTACTGCACTTCTATAATCTGTATATTCACTACCAAACTTTTTGGAAAGTATCTTTTCTTCTCTTATTGTATAGGGTATTAAAAAGAGTGCAAAAAGAGGATTTACAATATAGGTCATTGAAGGTGATAATATTAATCCTAAGCCCAGGAGATAAAAGAAAAAGGCAATATACAGGGGATTTCTTACGAAAGAGTAAGGGCCAGATCTTATGAGATATTTAGGAGGTTGGAAAAATACTGGAAGGCCTTTTCCGAAAAAGTAAACTGCATTTGCTGCCCATAGAGCAAGATAAACGCTTAAAATAATAAGAACGCTCCCGATTGTTATTCTTAAAGGATTGAAATTCCAGGAGAGCTTAAGAAGGATATCTATTCGGAGGGAAATAATAACAAGGAATAAGGGAAGAAGCATCCAATATAAAATTATTGAGAATATTACAACAGAAACAACAGAATGTTTTTTCGCCATTTTTCTATTCTATGGAAATAAAAATAATATATACATTAAAAATTATTCCATATCGATAATTTATTTTTTATTTCAAACTTTTATCCTTTTCCAAGGTATTCTTCTATATAGTTTACGAATTTCTTGAAGTCACTTAGACGGGAATTCAAAACATCCAAAACAACCTTTGAATCCACTTCTGCATATTCATATAACTTCTTCATCTATCATTTATTTGACTTTTGCTACTTTGCTATCAAGATATTGCTCCATTAATTTTATTCGGTAATGATATAATTTCTTCTTATCTCTCGTGAAAATTAATTCTCCATCTTTGCCTATTTTATATTTCAGAAGTAAAGGGGCATTATCGATTATTGCAATATCAATCTTATTTGTTCCAAGAAGTGACTGCAATTCAGAGATTATTTCAGACTTATATCCGTATCTATATCTCGATTTTTCTATTCTCTCCTGATCGATAAAAAATGCTATGTCTGTATCACTTAATTTTGTGCTTTTACCAGTTGCCATTGAACCAAAAAGGAAAGCGAATATAACTTCGTCCTTTTCTTTAAAATAAGACTTTAATTTATTCCTTTTTTCATTTAGTTCTTTTCTCATATATGAATAATAACCTTTACTGATTTTTTTTCAAGGTATTAAAAACTTAGAATGCCTTTTTCTATCTATTCAAGACTTTTTTCTTCCTTTACTCAAGTGGGGACGATGCTTGGAATTTGGATTTGGATTTTTTTCATTCTTATCAAGTAATAATGTGGGTAATCGAGCCTTCTGTAGAGCGGCTTCCCTGTTGTGATAAAGGAGTAGAGGCAATTCATGAATTGCTTCTACAAATTTCGCGGAAAAGATAGATGCAGAACAAGTTTGCCACTACAAAAGAGGGTGGAAGGGTTCTCCCCTTGACTTTATTTGCAAACATATTATTCTTGTTTCATTATGTTTGCGTTACTTCTATTAGCTTCCTTCCCATATGGGGAGGTAATTGTTGATATAGATGTAAAGGGTGTAAAAGAGGTGGACACTGCACTTGTGGTTCGCTCTTCCGGATTTAAAATCGGAGAAGTTTTAACTTCTAACAAAGCAGTAAAGGCAATAAAAAATCTTTATGCTACAGGTCTGTTTAGGGATATTAAATTAGATGCCGAAAGGGAGGGAGCAGGCATTAGAGTGATAGTCGATGCCCAGGAGAACCCCCGATTGAAATCCATAAATTTTGAAGGCAATGAGAAATTAAAAGATGCAGATCTTTCTTCAATGGTAGATTTATCTCCACCAGCACTACTTTCCGATTATAAAATTTTTAACATAAAGAAGAAGATTTTGAAACTATATAAAGATAAGGGCATTTCAGGAACCGAAATTTCCATCTCGGAAGAGGAAAAGGAAGGTGGAGTAAGGGTGGTATTCAATATTAAAGAGGGACAGAAATTTAAAGTAAAAGGGATAAGATTTAATGGAAACAGAGGATTATCTGATCATGATATTTCTTCAGTCCTGTCCAATAAGACAAAGCCCTGGTGGATGTTATGGAGAAACAATGACCTTAAGGTTGATTCGGTAGGAACTGATGTCTATAAGATAGAATCAGTTTACAGGAAGAAAGGGTATCTCGATGCAACCGTGGATACCTTTTTCATTACATATGAAGGAAATAAATCCTTCATTGATTATGAGATTAACGAAGGGAGACTTTACTATTTTGGTGAGACTCATCTCCAGGGGGATATGGATAAGGGATTTGTTTCAACAAAGATTAAATGGGATAATGGGGAAAGATATGATGAGGAGAAGATCCAGAAAACTATGCAAGGACTTTATAATTATTATACGGATAATGGATTTCTCTATGCATCAATATTTCCTGAATATTCAGTTGTAGGTGATTCGCTTATTGAGGTTACTCTCCACATAGATAAGGGCGTTCCTGTTTACATCAAGCATATCGATATAGCCGGCAATTCCAAGACTTATGACAAGGTTATACGTCGTAACCTTACAGTATACCCCGGAGAGTTATTCCATCGGGACGAACTTATAGATAGCCAACGAAATCTATTCAGGCTTGGATACTTTGAAGACCTCAGTCTGAATGTGGAAAATCCAGGTAGTGCCGACTCTGTGAATTTAGTATTTGGTATAAAAGAGAAGCAAACCGGCCAATTCACAGCAGGGATTGGCTATTCACAGAGTGTTGGTTTAACCGGTAATGTAGGGGCAACCATGCCAAATATCTTTGGTACAGGTCAATCGGTAAATTTCTCATATGAAAGGAGTCTTAGTAGTGGCACGCAAACCAGTACAATTCAAAATATAACTCTGGGTTATCGGCAACCCTGGTTGTTTGATACTCCTACTTCAATTGGTTTTGACCTTTATAAGGTGTATTATAGATGGCAGTACTTTGGTCAGGATAAAGTGGGAGGTTCTTTCTCTCTTGGTAGGATACTTACTGCAAAGAGAAATCTTCAGGGAACCGTTATGTACAAATTAGAGAGGACAGAACTGGAAGTTATTGATGAAAATGCGTCAGATTATATTAAATCCCAGGAGGGAACGAGTTGGGAGAGTTCAATCGGTGGTAAATTAGTTTTTGATTCCCGTGATTCCCATATAGCAGCCAGTGTAGGAAATTATTATTCTTTAAGTACTAAATATGCTGGAGGTGTGTTGGGAGGAGACCTACATTATTGGAAAGCTATAGTGGAAACAAGGAAATTTCATACGCTTTTTGATAAATTTGTACTTATGAACAGGAACCGCCTTGGCTATGCCCATTCACCCGTTGGCGAGGTCCCTCTTACTGAGCGATTCTTCCTGGGGGGGATAGGACTCTGGGGTCTTAGGGGTTATGATGATAGGGGAATTGGCCCTTATTCTGGAATTTATCCTACGGGTGGTAGTTTTGCGCTCCTGAATAATTTTGAAATCCGTTATAATTTCTCTAAAACAGGCTATGGAATGGTTTTTCTTGATGCGGGGAATTGTTTTAGGGATATCCAGGAAACCAGGTTATCTGATCTATTCTATGGAATAGGTGTAGGTTTTAGGATGGAGATACCGATGATGGGCATTTTTGGGATTGATATGGGTTATGGTCTAAATGAAGAAAAGGGGAGAGAATGGAAACCGCATTTCCAGATAGGTATTTCCTACTGATAATTTTTGTATTTATAGTCTCCATGTTTGTGATTTCGGGATGTGGTGAGAGGAAGGAGTATGAGATTGATCCAAAGCCAGTCGAGGTGAAAACAGTTGTAATTGATTCCTTCTTTACTACCACGGAGTACATTCCTACAGGGGATGGAGATAGTTTATTCTCTGGAGTAAAAGACCTTTTTGATTCATACGCTCTTCTGAAATTTGATACAATCCCAGGAGCCTCTGATAGTGTGTTTATGAAATTGAGGTCGGATTCAACGTATGGGGAGTTGCAGTTCTACCTAATTACCAATGAATGGTATGAGGACTCTCTGTATAAGTGGGATGATATTGGCTTTATTATAGATACTTCCACGTTATTGCAAAGTTCTTCTATAAATACTAAGAATCCAGAGATTAAATTAGATAGCCAATCTATAAATGCGATTAAAGATTACGGAATAGCCATCCACTCAGATTTTTTCTACTCCTTTGCTTCCAGAGAAAAGAATGAACCAAAACTTATAACACATGAAGGGGATTCAACCTTCAATGTAAGCTGTTGTGGGGATCTCTATATTGCCAAGAACCCGTTTGACAGCCTTCTTAAGGACACCATGATGGTAGGGAGAGGGATATCCGTAAAACCAAACCTCTTTATACCTGTTGATTCGCTACCTTTAGAGGGAGAGAATTTTTCGAGAGTGGGACTTTCCTTTAAGGTTGATGGAACTCTCTCATTCAGTGTGAAAGCTAACGACACTTCTGGTAATGAATATTTTAATAAATCTTATACGGAAGGAGATACGAATTTCATTGAGTTTAATATCCTAAAATCCATTCAGTCAGATATTACAGGGCATTATATCCACATAACAATCGGGCCAAGATATAAGTTAAATGGCATTGATGCGGAAACTCTTTTTAATGGACAACTAAAACTTATGTGGGCAGTGATAGGTAGGGAATGAATTATTTGACTTTTCTTTTTTTAATTATATCCAATCCTTTTTATGCTAAGAATTTGCCAGGAGAATGGATTGGTGAAAGTGGATTCTTAGAATCACCAGTCCTAACAGGCAATGTTTTTGCAAATCCTGCAACTGCAGATACAATAAGTTATTTCTCTATAACCTCACACCTTTACCTTGATGACTATGAAGATTTAGAGGGAAACGTCTCTTCCGTTACATTAACCCTGCCAGCCCCCAGGGGTTTTTCTTTAGGAGGAAGGATTAATCAGTTGTATAACTCCAGACTGGAAGGAAAGGTTTCTTTATCTAATGAGTGGGATTCTTTTGAGGAATATTATGAGAGAAGAGGTGGTCTTGACCAGTACAGTTTTTTCATAAAGAAGTCTTTTGGCTCTCTTTCTCTCGGAATTGATGCAAATCTTTTAAATGGTGAAATTGAAGATAGGTGGAAGATTGACTTTGAAGAATATAATGATGTTTTTGATACACTTTCCACCTATTTCAGGGGTTATTCAGCAGGTTTGGGTCTCCTCTATCATTGGAGCGAATTCAAAGTAGGGGGATATTTTAATTTCTATCAAAAGTTGGAATACTGGGAAAATGGAGAAGATAGGAGTGCATTTACCCTAAAGAGACCAATTCGTTTTGGAATAGAGTACTCCCCGGATAAAGGAAAAAGTGTAATGGTTTCGGCTGACAGAAAAGCAGCAGTACTTATGGGGAGATATGGACCTATTATGATAGGATATGGAAGGATATATGGTTCTGGGTACGACCTTGATATTGAAGGTAATCGATTCATTGCTGGGATATCATTTTCCTTAAATAAAATGCCTCTAAAGGTAGCATTTGAGGATAGGAGATATTCCGGGGAATTCAGTGATAATCAATTTATGGGAACAATAACATTCAGTATTTCCGGGAGGGAAGGAGGAAAACAATGAAAAGATATTCTATACTACTGATTCTTATGTCATTATCCCTGTTTGCAGAGCAAAAGATTGGCTATATTGATTCTCAGAAAGTGCTCGCCGAATACAAGGGGGCAACTGAGATAAAAAAGAGATACGAACAGAAAGTAGCAGAATGGAAGAATGAAGCTGAGAAAATAAAAAAAGATATTATCAATCTGCGGGAGGCTCTCCAGACCCAGAATATGTTACTCTCGGAAGAAGCAAAGTTACGAAAGGTGAAGGAGATAGAAAAGAAAGAACAAGAATATCAGCAGTTTATCCAGGACATTTGGGGGCAGAGTGGTGAAGCCGAGGCATTAAACAAAGAATTAATGCAGCCTCTTCTTCAAGAGATTGATACTTTAATCACCGGAATCGGAAAGGAAGAAGGTTTCTCGATAATCCTGGATGCTTCCTCAGGTGCTCTGGTTTACGCAGAGGATGAACTGAATATAACAGATAGAGTAATTGAAGCCCTAAACAGGAAGTTTATACCTGAAGCTACCGGCAGGATCGAATATTATGTTCTGAAATTTAAGGAGGAAGATTCCGAAGCGAAATCAAGAAATCTTGGAGAAAGGATAACAAATCTAATCGATGTTACAATTGAAAAAACAGGTGGATTCAAGGAAATTGAGCTTCAACCATTAAGTAATGCAAAAAGCACTCTTGGTGTAGTTAAGGAGGAAGATGTAGATGTTGGGATTGCCAATGAACTTCTCCGTATTACCGATGGAAATTTTATTGTTATGGGGAGGGTCTGGCTCGAAGGTGGTTCTATATACCTTGAATTTAAACTGGTGGATAAAGAACAACAGGGAGTGGTAATGACCGAAAAAGTTGAGATTGGTGTAGAAGAGAATCTGCCTGATAAAATATCCGATAAGGTTGTAGGGAAGATTGTAACCTATTATAAATGAAGATAAGAGAGCTGGCTGATCTCATAAATGGTGAGCTTATAGGTGATGTGGAATATGAGGTCAGGGGCGTTTCTGATATAGAAAATGCCAAAGAAGGTGATATTGTATTCCTCTTTGATTCCAGGAGGATTAATAAAGTAAGGGATAAGATCAAGAGTGTTGCTGCTGTTGTTCCTGATTCTTTAGGAGAATGTGCTTGCCGAAGTTGCATCAAAGTAGGTGACCCGAAGGTTGCAATGATTAAAGTATTAAAGTACTTCTATCCTACCCCTGTTGATTCATTTCCAGGTGACTCCCATAATAAACATGTCGGTGATGTCCAGATAGGGAAAGATGTGAACATAGGTGATTACACGGTTATTGCTGATGGAACTGTAATTGACGATGGAGTTCATATTTTTCCATTTACATATATAGGCTATGATGTAAGGATAGGGGAGGGTAGTAAGATATACCCACATTGCGTTATCCTGGATAGAACAATAATTGGTAAGCATGTAACTGTCTATCCTGGTGTAGTAATTGGGTCGGATGGATTTGGATACCATAATATAGAAGGGAAATTAGTTCCTATACCCCAGGTTGGGAAGGTCGTAATAGAGGATGAAGTTGAAATTGGTGCCTGCACCATGATAGATCGTGCAACAATTGGAGCTACATTAATCGGGAAGGGAACAAAAATAGATAACAGTGTTCATATAGCACATAATGTTAAAGTGGGATCCAATGCGATTATTATTGCACAGGTTGGTATCGCTGGAAGCTGCACGGTGGGGGATAATGCTGTAATAGCCGGGCAGGCAGGAATTGCCGATCATGTAAATATCGGTGCTAATTCAACGGTAGCAGCAAAATCAGGTGTTATGAGGGATGTAAAGGATGGGGAGGTAGTTTTCGGATATCCCGCTGATAGGCGGACCAGTGTTATGCGAAATGAAGCATATTTCAGGAGAATCCCAGAGTTATTCAAAAGGGTGAAAACCCTTGAAGAATCTAAGTGATATCTTTCCTGTTCATTCTTCTCTTTTCTAATTCATCTGAATCCTCTGAAATTGTAGAATACAGAGGAAATAAGATTCTCTTTAAGGTAGATTCATCCCTCGTATGTATTTATGGCGAAGCAGAAGCAGAGTATGGCAAACTCCACGTATGGGCAGACACTCTCCATTATTACCTTGAGGATAAATTCCTGGATGCCAGAGGGGAGGTGCGGTTTAATGATGGCATTAACAATATTCTGGCTAAAAGGATGACCTATGATGTGGAGAAGAAGATTGGGACGGCGTATAAGGCAAAGACAGAAGTAGAGAATGGATGGTTTTATGGAGAAAAAATACGATATTTTGAAGGAAAAATATTAAAGATAAATAACGGTTATTATACCACCTGCGAATTAGACCCTCCACATTATTGGTTCTATTCACCTAATATGAGGGTAAATATTGGTAGGGATCTTGTGGCAGAACCAGTGGTTCTTCTGGTTAGAGAAATACCGCTTTTTGTTATACCCTTCTACTTTCAATCACTGAAAAAGGAAAGGTCCTCTGGCCTCATTACTCCATCATTCGGCTCTTCATCTCATGCGGGCAATTATATAGAGGATATTGGTTGGTATCAAACACTCTCTCCTTATGCAGATGTGACTCTTTCTATGGATTACTACACGCAGAGAGGAACGAAAAGTCATATAGATGGGAGGTGGAAGCTTTTTCCATATGGTGATGGGACCCTTTATGGGAGTTATATTGATGAGCGAGAGACCAATAAAAAACGATGGTCCCTCAATTTGAATAACCGGTCCAAACTGCCCGGAGATATTAATGTAAATTTCTATTCGGACGTTGCTTCTGATAATGAATACTTCTCTGATTATGAAACAGGTGAAGTTGAAAAGTTAATCAAAGACCTATCCTACGGAGGGAATGTCTCTCTACGGTTATTTGGGACCGGGATATATGGTGTACTTGATTATCGTGAGAATGTCAGCACTGGAATCTTAAGAAAGAAATGGCCATCAATAAATGTTACATTTCCACGTATGAACTTTGGAATGATTCATCTAAGAGGTTCATCAAAATACATAAGGGATGATACTGAACACTGGGGGGCAGGAATAAATGGAAGTGTGGATATGGGTTTTAATCTCCTTGTATTCGATTTAAATACGGAGTTCTCTTCAAAGGGCGATTATTATGAGAGGGAAGATGTTTTTATCAAACATTGGAGTTCGAGCTTCACAATCAAGACAAGATTATACGGGCTTTCACTCTTTCCCCTGGGTCCGATCTCCAGATTTCGACACATTGCAACGCCTTCTGTCTCTTTTAGATATGCACCAGAACCTGATAGTTTTGAAGTGACTTCTCTCCCTGGTTTTGCTCTCCCGAGTGGCAGGAAATCACTTGGGATTTCTTTAAATAATCTCTTTCAATGTAAAATTGGAGAAGAAAAACATGATTTTGCTTCTCTTTCTCTTAGCTCGAGTTATCAACCAAAAACTGACAGGTTTTCAGCCATTTCCATATCCGGTAATTTCTGGATTGGTAAACTTATCATACAAACATATTCTACCTCGTATGATTTATACACGGAGAAGTTAGGGAATAAGTATGTCACTACAAAATTTGGGTACGGTGCCTCTTTTGAGGGAAAACCACTGAATATAAATCTTTCCCACAGGATAAATTTCACACAGGATAAGAAGATACAGCAGGCAGATGTTGGAGTAGGAATGTATGTTACCCCAGGATGGAAAGTTAATCTAAGCACCCATTACGATTTTGAAGAAAGGAAGATTACAAGTAGTAGGCTCGGTCTTATCAGGGACCTACATTGTTGGGAATTGACTATGTCGTTCAATACCTTTGGTGAGAACTGGGATTATAATATAAGACTCCAATTAAAGAACCTTCAAGAAGTTAAGTTGGAAAGAGGTACGATTCGCACCCTTCTTCCCTGATACCCCTTATTAACCAAAGAGATACGCAGATAAAAGACACACACCACCAAAGATTAGCCACGGTAAACTCACGGTTAATTCTTGATAAAAACACACACCACCAAGAAAGTGAAACCGCAGATGAACACGGATATAGTTAAATGGTTAAGGGTTAACTGCCAAATAAAACCAAAACCTAAAAGACGAACTCCACAAACTCGATAAACTCGACGAACCCACATCCTAACCCATCCACCCACTTTATTCACCAAACCCGAAAATGTAGGGGCTCGCCCCATGTAATAAAAATGTATCTCCAGAGGTTCCTATTACATGGGGCAAGACCCATCTTGTTCTCTTCCTCGGGGAGGAGGCACGAATTCATTCGTGCAATTGTAGGAACGACATCCCTGTCGCGATTTCAAACCGTAGGGGTTTCATTTATGAAACCCGAAAAAGAAGGGCGTGATAAATCACGCCCCCACGATTAAAAACTGTACCCTTTGCGATCTTGGCGAGACAAAATGGGGGATATTGGTGACTCTTTAGTCTTGACAGGATAGTATTTTTTGGTAAGTATAAAGTCATGGAGGAGACAAAAATCTATCTTGTTCGGCATGGAGAGAGTGAGGGAAATAAAGAGAATAAGATGAGAGGAAGGCATGACTTTCCCCTGACAGAAGAGGGGGAGAGACAGGCAAAGGCACTGGCTCTTGTTTCAAAAGAATGGGATTTATCTGCCATATTTACATCACCTCTAATAAGAGCCGGGAAGACTGCAGAATATATAGGAGGAGAGTGTGGCCTTACTCCAGAGATTGATATGGGGTTTCACAATATAAAACTCGGAGAGTGGGAAGGAAAAAGTAAACAATGGATAGCGGAGAATTTTCCAGAGGAATGGAGATTGTGGAAGAAGAACCCCGAAGAACTCGTCTTCCCGGGATTTGAACCCCTTTCCCAGGTACAGAATCGAGCATATGAAGCCCTTGTAAAAAGAACAGAAGAATTTAAAGGCAGGAACTTCTGTATTGTAACGCACAGGGCGATTATTAAGCCACTTATAGCGAAAGTTCTTGAGATTAAGTCACCCTATTACTGGAAAATAAGGATGGCTACCGCCTCTTACAGCCGTATTGTTTTCGATGGAAATATGTATTATTTGGACCTTTTTAACGAGGTAAAACACCTTGCAAAGGAGTATAAATGATTGATTATAGAATAGAGAATCTTGCCGATATTCTTACAAATTATTCGGTTAATATTAAGAAGGGAAACTTTGTGTTTATAAATGGAACCATACTCTCTGCTCCATTGGTAAATGCAGTCTATAAGAGAGTGTTAGAGAAGGGGGCATACCCAGAAGTAAAAGTATATACAGTAGACTTAACAGAAATATTCTATAAAACTGCTTCCAAAGACCAGTTAGAACATATATCAGAGACAAGGAAGTATATAGTTGAAAATGTAGATGTCATGATATATATAAGGGGGGGATTTAATACAAGGGCACTAAGTAATGTCTCACCAGAAACAATATCAATCAGTAGAAAAGCAATGACCCATTTGAGCAAAATTCAGAGGGAGCGTGCAGCAAAAGGAGATTTGCAATGGACACTGACTCAATTCCCGACCCATGCAGGTGCACAGGAAGCTGATATGTCCCTTTCGGAATATGAGGATTTTGTGTTTGGTGCTTGTTTTGCAGACAAAAAAGATCCAATTAGTGAATGGGAGAAATTATCAAAGGAGCAAGAAGAGTATGTGGGAATGTTGGAGGAGAAGGGTTCATTCCATATAGAAGGCCCGGGCACTGATTTACATATAAGAGCGGATGGAAGGAAGTGGATAAATTCCGATGGAAAGAAGAACATGCCGAGTGGGGAGGTTTTTACTGCTCCTATAAAGAAATCCCTAAACGGGAAGATCACATTTAGTTTTCCTGCAATATATAGTGGAAGGGAGGTAATAGGAGTAAGCCTCGAGTTTAAGGATGGAGAAGTAGTAAACGCCTCAGCCGAAAAAGGTGAAGAATTTCTAAAAGCAATGATTGGTATGGATGCAGGTTCAAGATTTGTAGGGGAATTTGCTTTTGGTCTTAATAGAGGGATACAAAAATTCACAAAGAATATACTCTTTGACGAGAAAATAGGTGGGTCGATACATCTCGCTCTTGGAGCCGCTTATCCGGAATGTGGGGGAGATAATGAATCAGCTCTTCACTGGGATATGATTTTTGACCTACGAGAAGAGGGAAGGGTTACCGCTGATGAAGAGGTAATCTTTGAAAAAGGGGAATTTAAGCTCTGAAGAGCAGTTAAATAGTTAAATGGATAAATAGTTAAATGGTCTAGCGTAATAAACTACTCAACTAATCAACCAATTTAGACATAAATAAGACTTCCCGAATAGAAGGTGCGTTCGACACCCCGGTTTCTTATACGGATTCCTCCGTCTATCTGTATACCTATCACTCGACCGTTAAATGTTTCCTTTGGGCTTATAATCCTAACCATTCGTCCTATATCCTGATTGAGGCCCAGATACCTTGCGTATATCCTGTCAAGTTCATCTCTCCCATTTCTTATTCCACTCATTATTTCTATTGCAATATCATCTATGGGAAGGTCTCTCCTCCGAATTTCCCTTGCTGTTGTTATTTTATCCTTGAGCGAATCAGGGAATTCTGAAAGTTCTACATTAAGATTTAACCCTATTCCGATAATAAATCCTCCATTTATTCCTTCAATGAGGATCCCCCCAAGCTTCCTGGGAGAGATTACAATATCATTTGGCCATTTGAGTTCTACATATAATCCTTGATTTTCCAGCGCTTCTGCTATAGATACGGAAGTTAGGAGTGAAAGTGCTCCATTGCTATCGGAGAACTCTTTTATCATTATGGATAACCATAATCCACCAGGAGGGGAAGACCATGTATTGGAACCTCTACCTTTACCAGCTGTTTGGATACTTGCCATTACTCCATCAAAGTCAGATAGTTTCTCCCAGTTCCTTTTTATCCACTCGTTGGTGGAGTCAACTTCTTTTAGTTTTATAATATTATACATTGCCCATTGATAAAGACTATCCTCTGAATGTCAAGAGAGATGAACTTATTTTTCGATACTGATTACCACTGATTCGAACTGATTTTTCTGCCACTGTGGCTATTCTCTTTCTTACAATAAAAATTTTCTTCTCTGTGTTCTCTCCTGCCACTGTGGCTATTCTCCTTGCGCCCTTTGCGAGAAATGAATAGCTGGTATGAACATGTTCCCCCTTGACATAATTGTCCTATATTTTAATATATGAGTGCCAGTCGTACTAGGCGGGGAGTTAGCGGTGCCCTCTACCTGCAATCCGCTATAGCAGGGCTGAATGCTTGTATGAGTCTTTCTTCTTTTTTTATGGGCTCTTGGAGAAGGTGATGAAGTTTGGGTCCTTCATAGGGGTGTACTTTAAACCCCGTTAGATCCGGAAGGAAGCAGCGGTAAGAAGGTTTCATCCCTGATGGAGGGTTTACCTAAGTGGAGCTTTTCTTCTTTAGTACCGAGAGAAGAATAAAGACGAAACAAGATGTACGACTGGTAAATAATTATTATGGGATATCTGGTATTAACACGTAAATATAGACCTCAAAATTTCAATGAAGTTGTAGGTCAAAAACATGTAACTCAAACCTTGATGTCTGCCTTAAGGCATGGTAGGGTGGGGCATTCTTATCTATTTGCGGGTCCAAGAGGGGTTGGGAAGACATCAGTTGCTCGTATCTTGGCAAAATCTCTGAATTGTGAAAAAGGCGTGGTAGAGAATCCCTGCAATGAATGCGAAACCTGTATCTCCATCACAAAGGGGAGTGCCATTGATGTTATAGAAATAGATGGAGCTTCAAACAGGGGAATTGATGAAATAAGGGATCTCAGGGAGGCAGTTGCTTATAGCCCAAGTTCAGCCAGATACAAGGTTTACATAATAGACGAAGTCCATATGCTCACAAAAGAGGCATTTAATGCTCTCCTAAAGACCCTGGAGGAGCCTCCCTCACATGTTGTTTTTATCTTTGCCACTACAGAACCGCAGAAGGTTCCAAAGACTGTTCTCTCTCGTTGCCAGAGATTTGACTTCCGAATGTTAACCGAGAAAGAGATCTTCTCAAAACTGGAATCATTGGTTGAATTGGAGTCCATAGATACAGATGAGGAAACGCTTAATCTTTTAGCAACCAGGGCAGAAGGTTCTATAAGGGATGCTGAAGGAATGCTTGAACAATTGGTATCTTACTCAGAGGGTCGAATTACCATTGAGGATGCAAAAGAGGTGTTTGGATTTATAGGAGAAGAGAGCTATATGAAGTTATTTGAGGGAATATCCAATAGAGATGAAAAGATTATCATTGAGGGCGTAGAAGATATTATCCAAAAAGGTTATGACCTGCGTGAGCTTGTTTATGGATGGCTACAGTTTATCCGCAAACTCCTGCTCTACAACCTTGATATTCCTGACCCCACTTCGGTCGAGATAAATAAAGATTTAAAGAGACTTGCAAAGAGTGTATCGCCCGAGTTTATAACGGCCGTGCTTAATCTTTCTACTGATATGGAGAAAGACATTAGAAATATTCCATATTCGCAGGTTTTCATTGACCTATCAATGCTTAGGATGGCCAGAATACCTGACCTTAGAGATATCAATACGTTAATAGAAGAATTGGGAGGCCATCGCGCTGAAGAAGAGAAGAAGTCTTATACGAAACGCGAGGAAACCCTCACAGAGGTTAAAGAAGAACCATTAACAGATGTAGGCGAGTTGTGGCAGAGGGTAATAAAGACTATCGATAAGACCAATGGTAAAAATTTCTTCAAGAATTTTTTAAAAGAAGTAGAGCCAGTTTCGTTTAGCAATAATCGTTTGGAATTGAATGTTCCTTCCTCGCACAAAGAACACCTAAAGGAAGATATCCATCTTTTGAAGGAGGCATGCAAAGAGACACTTGGATTTGATGTAGAGGTTGATATAATTACTACGCAAGAATCTGTAGGGGAAGCATTAAAAGATGACCCAATGATAAAGAAGATAAAGGAGATATTCAATGCTGAAGAATATATTTGATTTGAAAGAATTCAAGGAACAGGCTGAAAAAGTAAAAAACGAACTCAAGGAGGAAAGAATAATTGTAGACAGCGGTGGAGGCATGGTAAAAGTAGAAGTTGATGGACTTGGTAATATTATAGGGTTAAAGATAGAAGAAAGCCTACTTGGCGAAAAGGATAAGGATTTGATCGAGGATCTTATAGTTGCTGCCATTAATAAGAGCAGGGAAAAGGTAAAAGAGTTATGGCAGAAGAAAATGGAGGAATATCTTGGAATTTTACCACTGTCAGGGTTTGGAAACATAATAGCGTGAACCCTCCAAAGATATTCGTTCGTCTTACAGATGCTCTACAGCTTCTTCCGGGTATTGGTAAGAAATCTGCTGAGAGAGTAGCATTCTACCTTCTTTCGAATCCGCAAAACGGGGAAAAGATTTTCAGGTCCATAGAAACAGTGCTTTCTGAGATTAGTTTTTGCAGTAAGTGCGGTAATATAACAGTTCTGGATCCCTGCCCTATATGTTCTTCCTCTCGCAGGGATAGAGCCACTATATGTGTGGTAGAGAAGCCAATGGATGTCTTTGCAATAGAGCGGGCCGGGGTTTTCAATGGACTATACCATGTTCTGGGCGGTCTTATTTCTCCCCTGGATAATAAAGGTCCAAAAGATTTAAATATTGATTCTTTGATTGCGCGGGTTGGCGAGGAGAGGATTAATGAGGTTATTATTGCAACAAATCCAACAACAGAAGGTGAAGCTACAGCTTTATATCTTCGAGAACAACTGAAATCACACAATGTAAGGATTACACGGATTGCCCAGGGAATACCGGTTGGAACCGACCTTGATTTTGCCGATGATGTAACACTACTTCGAGCTATGGAAGGAAGGAGAGAGATTAAGGATTGAAAGGGCTTGACAAAACTATTGATTGACATATATTTTTCTTTGACGGCGCGGGGTGGAGCAGTCAGGTAGCTCGTTGGGCTCATAACCCAAAGGTCGTGGGTTCAAATCCCACCCCCGCTATTTTTTAACGGCATTTATCTATAATAATCACATAATGCCCTTGACCCCTTGATAATTTTTTCTATAATGATATAATGAATAGGAATTTTGTATTAGCAATTGATGGAACTTCTGGATCCGGGAAGACTACGACTGCAAAAAAGGTTGCTGAACATTTCGGATGGGTTTACTTGGAAACAGGTGCAACTTATAGAGCAGTGGCTTATGTGGTTTTAAAGCAAGGTAAGGATCCGAGGAAGGAAAGTGAAGTTACCCAGGTATTAGAAGGTTTACGACTTGATGTGAAATGTAGTGAAAAAGGCCAGAGAACTTTTGTAAACGGAGAAGATGTTACGGATTATTTGAGAAAGGATGAAATAGATAAAGCAGTTACTCCGGTATCGAAGATGAAGGTCGTCCGAGAATGGTTGGTAGGAGTTCAAAGAAAAATTTCCAGGAATCAAAATGTGGTAGTTGAGGGGAGGGATATAGGGACGATAGTTTTCCCTGATGCTGACCTTAAGATATATATGGATGCGGAACTGGAAATCAGGGCACAGAGAAGAAAGAAACAAAAAGGTAATACTGTTTCCCTGGATGAGGTGAAAAAAGACCTCAAGCGCAGGGATTACCATGACTCCACAAGATCGGAAAGTCCGCTAAAGAGGGCCCCTGATGCATTTTTCCTTGATACCACTTCTCTCTCTATAGAAGGGCAGGTGGATTGGGTTGTGAGCAAAGTAAAACAACTAAATGAGAGCATCACTTCAATATAGAATTGGCAGGTTCCTAATCTATCTTATATTTAAGATTCTATTTGGTCTAAGGATAGAGGGCGTCTCTAATATACCGGAAAAAGGCCCAGTCATTATCGCACCCAATCATCGCTCAAACTATGATCCTCCTTTGGCTGGATGCTGTGTTGATAAGCGCGAGATATATTATTTCGCGAAGAAGGATCTCTTTGTAACGAAACCATATGCCTGGTTACTTAAAAGCGTAAATGTGATCCCGGTTGATGTAAAAACCCCCGGGATAGGTTCTTTGAGGAAGTTTGTTAGTCTGCTTAAAAAAGGGAAAGCTGTGATGCTTTTTCCTGAAGGAACGCGTTCAAAAACAAACGAATACTTAAAAGCCCAACCGGGAGTGGGCTTTCTTTCGATAAGGACGAAGACACCCATAGTTCCCACTCTCATTGAAGGAACACACGAATCAATGCTCGGGCATTTCTTTCGTATATCACCACTCCGGGTCACATTCGGGGATCCTATCTATCCTGAAACTGGAGGTAGAGGTAGTGAGAATGCGCGTAAGCTATCTGAGAGAATACTAGACGAGGTAAAGGGAATGGCATGATGGATCTTTTACTTGCAAAGGACATGGGTTTCTGCTTTGGAGTTAAAAGAGCAATAAAACTCGCAAGAGACGCAAGAAAAAAAACAGAAGAGAATGTCTATACTACGGGATCTCTTATACATAATCCCCAGGTGGTGGAGAAATTGAGGGGGGAAGGGATAGTCCCTGTGTCTGATCTGAGTGAGGCCGATGGCGGTTATGTTGTCATTCGTTCGCACGGAGTTTCCCCTGAGGTTAGAAAGGACATTAAGGAAAGGGGTCTCAAGGTAATTGATGCTACCTGTCCTCTTGTTAAGCGTGCTCAGGAGAAAGCAATGGAACTCGTAAAGGATGGATATGAGACTTTTGTGGTTGGAGAAAGGGACCATCCGGAAGTGAGGGGTATTGTTGGTTATACAGGAGGGAGGGTGCAGGTGATAAATGTAGATGACGAGGTAGAGATTAAAGAAGACGGGAAAGTCGGACTGATTGCACAGACAACACAATCCATGCAGTCTCTTGAAAATGCCATAATTAAATTGTTGCCTAAGACAAAAGAATTAAAGGTATTTAATACTATTTGTGAAGTTACAGATAGAAGACAGGAAGAGGTAAGAAGACTTGCAGGAATGGTAGATGCTATGGTGGTCATTGGGGGCAAGAAAAGTGCAAACACTTCAAGGTTAGCTGCAATATCAAGGGATGAAGGGTGTATGACCTATCATATAGAGACAGTAGATGAGCTCAAAGAGGATTGGTTTGAGGGTAGAGATAGGGTTGGCGTCGTAGCAGGAGCTTCTACCCCTTATTGGGTAATAGATGAAGTTATTTGTAAATTAAATGAAATCGCTTAAAAAAGGAGGAAATTCTACATGAGCGAAGACTTAAATTCTGTAATTGAATCAATAAGCGATTCAAAAGCAAAAGAATTGCTCGATCAATATGTTGAAACTACAAGCCCCAAGAAGGGCTTGGTCAAAGGAAAGGTAGTCAAGATTACCGATAAAGAGGTTTTAGTGAATGTTGGTTTGAAATCAGAAGGCATTATACCTCTGGGAGATTTTGACTCAATTGAGGATATTTCCATAGGTGACCAGGTGGATGTCTACCTTGATGATATAGGAGGTGCTCAAGGTCTTGCTTCAATTTCGAAAAGGAAAGCGGATTTCGTCAAAGTCTGGGATGATGTTCAGGAAACTTGCGAAGAAGGGAATCCCGTTGAAGCGGAAGTAATTCGTAGGGTCAAGGGAGGTCTCATGGTTAAGGTTTATGGAGCAGAGGCATTCCTGCCTGGTTCCCAGATTGATATGAAACCTGCCAGGGAGGTAGATATTGAAGTTGGAGATAAATTCAACGTACGGATTATCAAAGTTAATTTCAAAAGACGTAATATTGTCGTTTCAAGGCGGGTTCTTCTAGAAGAGGAGCAGAAGGAAAAGGTAGAAAAGTTCTTTGTAGAGATTGAAGAGGGTCAGATTGCGAAGGGAATTGTTAAGAATATAACAGAATTTGGTGCCTTTATCGATCTTGGAGGTATAGATGGTCTTCTTCATATCACCGATATGTCATGGGGTAGAATCAACCATCCATCGGAGATGCTCTCTATAGGGGATGAGATGGAAATAAAGGTTATAAAAGTAGATAGAGACTCCCAGAGGGTCTCCCTGGGTTTAAAACAGTTGAAACCTAATCCATGGGAAAAGATAGAGAAGCGATATAAGATAGGAGACCAGGTCGAAGGGAAGGTTGTTTCGCTTACTGATTATGGAGCTTTTATAGAACTTGAACCCGGTATTGAAGGATTGGTTCATGTCTCTGAAATGTCCTGGACAAAGCATATAAAGCATCCATCAGAGGTGATGAAGGTAGGAGAAACTGTACAGGCAATAGTTCTGGAGGTAGATGAAAAGGCACGTAAGGTTTCTCTTGGACTTCGCCAGGCAATTCCTGACCCCTGGGAAGGTGTGGAGAAGAAATTCCCTGTGGGAGCAGTTGTGAAAGGTAAAGTTGTTAACCTCACTTCTTTTGGTGCTTTTATACAACTGGAAGAGGGGGTGGAAGGACTCCTCCATATCTCTGATATTTCCTGGATACGAAGAATTGGACATCCTAAAGAGGTACTTGATAAGGAAAAGATAATAGAATGTAAGGTTCTGGCAGTTGATCCAGAGGAAAGACGGATTTCATTGGGCTTAAAACAACTCGAGAAAGACCCCTTAAAATCCTTTATTGAGGAATATCCTGTGCACAGCAATATTGTTGGCAAAATCTACGAAATGCTCCCCAGAGGTGTCATTGTTTCACTAGGTAAAGGCTTAAAGGGTTTTATTCCCTTCTCCCATCTTGTGAAAAAGAAGATGAAGAAACCAGGCGATCGATATTCATTGGGTGAAAAGTTAAAACTCAAGGTTATCGAGGTTGATGAAAAGAGAAGGAATGTCGTCCTTTCGGAAAGGGAATATGTTTTAGAACAGCAGAAAAAGTCCGAGGTGGCTAAGGACCAAGAGGAAGAGAAAGAGGAAGAAAACGGACAAGAAAAAGAGACTTGAAAGCCTAATTGTTTGAGTAGGAGGTAAGTTTTCTTTAGAGATGGAAACTAAATATATTATTGTGGTTGGGGGAGTTTTGAGTGGTGTAGGGAAAGGAATAGCGACTGCATCAATCGCAAAGATAATGAAAAATTACGGATACTCAGTGACTGCGATAAAGATTGACCCCTATATAAATTATGATGCAGGAACCCTCAGGCCAACAGAGCATGGTGAGGTGTGGGTTACTGACGATGGCGGAGAGATAGATCAGGACCTCGGGAGTTATGAGCGTTTCCTCTCTTGTGATATTCCAAAGGGCAACAATATAACTACTGGGCAGGTGTACAAACAGGTTATTGACAGGGAAAGGAGAGGAGGGTATCTCGGAAAGACTGTTCAGTTTATCCCTCACATACCACAGGAAATCATTAGAAGAATGGAGGAAGCATCGCGTGGTTTTGAGATAGCGGTTGTAGAGATTGGGGGAACCATTGGAGACTATGAAAATATTCCCTATCTCTTCGCTGTTAAAAGTCTATCTCGTATAAAGGGGAAAAATAGCGTAGCAGTTGTTATGCTTACATATCTCCCTATTCCTTCCCACATAAATGAGATGAAAACCAAACCTGCTCAGCAGGCAATAAGACAGTTATCCGAACATGCAATCTTTCCTGATATCATTCTCTGTAGGGCAAAAGCTCCACTGGACCGTGTGAGGAAAAGTAAAATCGAAACTTATGCTAATATTGAAGCTGATTATGTTATTTCTGCTCCGGATGTAGATTGTGTGTATGAAGTGCCTTTGAATTTCGAACGCGAGGCACTTGGGGAGAAACTCTTAAAAAGGCTAAATCTTACCCCAAAGAAAAAGCCTGACTGGAAGAGATGGGAGAAACTCACCAGGGAGATTACAAATCCAAGAAAGAGCATAAAAGTAGCTATGGTATGTAAATATCTTGACACAGGCGAATTTTCTCTAAAAGATTCTTACATTTCTGTAAATCAGGCTATAAAGCATGCAGGGGCAGGAGAACAAGTTGGCGTTGATATTAAGTGGATTGACGCTAAAATGATAGAGGGAGAAGGGAGTAGCTGTCTTCGGGAAGCAGAGGGCATAATTGTGCCTGGGGGATTTGGTACATCCGGTATAGCGGGGAAGATAGAAGCTATCCGCTATGCGCGAGAGAACGAAATTCCCTTCCTTGGTTTATGTTTGGGTATGCAACTTGCCTTAATTGAGTATGCAAGGAATGTTATGGGTTTGAAAGGGGCAGACTCTACAGAGTTTGATCCAGGTACTCCTTATCCTGTGATTGACTATCTCGCAGAACAGAAAAAACTCCTGAAAGAAGAGAAGTATGGTGCCACGATGCGCCTGGGAGCCTATGCCGCCCAGTTGAAAAAAGATTCCAAGGTTTTTTACTGGTATGAAAAAACTCATAGATTGAAGAAGGACAGGGTCAGCATAAAGAATGTTAAGGAAGACTTTAGACTGGGCATCCTTGAGCAGAAAGAACCAGTGATTCTCGAACGGCATCGACACCGATATGAAGTCAATCCCGATTACATTGAAAATTTCGAAAGGGAAGACGTTATATTTAGTGGAGTTTATAAACCTTTAAAAGGAGAACCACTTATGGAGTTTATGGAATTAGAGAATCATCCCTTCTTTATTGCAACACAAGCGCACCCTGAATTCAAGTCCAGACTTGAGGATCCTGCTCCACTCTTTGTGGGATTCCTAAGTACTATTCTTTCTAAGTGACTCTTGCATATTATCCTGGAAGATCGATTATCCATTCCCTCGATCCAAGAGCTAAACTTGTCTTTACTATTATATTTGTTGTCACCGTTCTCTTTGGAAAAACAATCCTTACCTATGGTTTCCTGGGAATTGTAATCCTATTCCCTTTTCTCTTTACGAAACTACCTCCATTAAGATTAATAAAAGGATTCATACCTTTCCTCATATTATTTGCTCTTACAATTTTGTTCCATTTTTTTCTCACTCCAGGTGAAGTTATATTCAAGGGCGGTTTTCTCTCTGGAACATTAGAAGGCATTAAAAACGGACGCCTATTCGCTGTAAGGCTGATATTAATTATAGTGGGGACAATGCTCCTCGGACTTACAACTTCTCCAATAGAGCTTTCCGAAAGTCTTTCCGGGTTTTTCTTCCGTTTGAAATCCAGGACAGCAAGAGAGATTCCCATGATTATGATACTGGTTTTGAGATTTATACCTTTTTTAATAAAAGAAGGGAAAAGAATCGTTATAGCCCAAAGAGCAAGGGGTGGTGCGGCGAGAGGAGTAAAGGAATTTTTTACTATACTATTTCCAATAGTTAATTCTGCGCTTAAACAAGCAGACCAGCTGGCTCTTGCGCTTCATGCAAAAGCGTATGATCCAGGGGAGAGTAGGACTTCTTTTCGGGAATACCATTTCTCTTCACCGGACTATCTCCTCCTTGCGTATTCCATAATTCCTGTCATGGTAGTGGTTTTAGTGTGAGTGGAAGGGAGACAGAGGATGGAAGACCGAATTTAATAAATAACCTTCAACAGAAAAAGTCCCTCTGGAGGTGCAACGGGAGGTCGCCTAATCTTACCGGAAACCATATCTAATACTTCTTCTGGATGGAACTTTCCTTTACCGACAACTACAAGTAACCCTACTATCCCTCGAACCATTCTTCTTAAGAAATGGTCTGCTTCTAAGGTAAGGTAGATTGTATCCTCTACTTTTTTAATATCGATTCTATTTAAATCACATATACCTTCATCCTTTGTTGCGAGGTGCATAAAATCCCTTTTCCCAATAAGCTTTTCTGCAGCTTCTTTTACTAAAGGAATATCTAATCGTTCGTTTATCCGATGAAAGTAACGACGTCTAAAAACAGATTCCCCATTATATATCTGATATTGATATATCCTTGATTTTGCACTGAAACGGGCGTGAAAATCAGAAGGCACAGGAGTACATTCCTTTATAAAAATATCACTTCCAATATTACCATTTATCGCATCTTTTAATACAGGGGGACTGAGTTTCTCGGGAACATAGAGAGATGCAACTTGACCGTATGCATGGACTCCTCTATCGGTTCTTCCAGCGCCTTCCACGCGGATCTCCTTCTCATAAATCGTCCTTAATGCTTCTTCAATCTCACCCTGAACACTTCTTCTATGAGGCTGAACTTGCCAGCCGTAGAAATCTGTGCCGTCATACTCAATGATAAGTTTTAACCTTTCCATGCCAATGAATTCTAAAGTAAAGAAAATTATTGTCAAGACTAGACCTCCAGTTTTCTATCTACATTTTGGATACTCAATTAATTCCCTTTTCGGCTTTGTGGGGGAAGAGATATGGCATAAGTGTATAAAACCAACACACATGGTTTAAGGCGTAGATATTATCTACGCCTTTTACACCTAAAAAAACTTACCAGAGAAGGCACAGTTTTTAGTCGTAGGAGCGCGATTTATCACGCCCTTCTTTTTCGGGTTTCATGGATGAAACCCCTACGGTTTGAAATCGCGACAGGGATGTCGCTCCTACAATTGCACGAATGAATTCGTGCCCATTAAATAGTAAACATTTTACCCCGGCGTAATAGCGTTGCATTACACCCTAATGAAATAGTTACACATTTCATAGGGCAAGCAGGGCAAGCCACAATGTAATAGAGATTCATTACATGTGACAGGTATGGCAGGTGGGGCAAGCCTACAATGTTGAGGAAGAGGGCAAGATGGGTCTTACCCCCTGTAATAGGAACCTCTGGAGATACATTTTTATTACACGGGGCGAGCCCCTACATTTTCGGATTTGGTGAACAAAGTGGGTGGATGGGTTAGGATGTGGGTTCGTTCCGTTTATAGCGTTCGTCTTTTAGGTCTTAGTTTTATTTTTTTACCAACTTAACTATTCAACCACTCAACTATTTAACTATATTACTCTGCGTTCATCTGCGGTTTCACTCTATGGGTGTTGGGTGTTGACTACTGACTTTGGCCATTGGACATTGAACATTGAACAAACAACTCTGTGTCTTATATAAAGGTGTAAAGGATTTAGGTTGGAAGGTCTTATGGCATATAAGTGCCCCTTGACAAATTATAATGCCCCATTATTTTAACGACCGAAAGAGGCTCCGTCGTCTAATGGTTTAGGACATCACTCTTTCAAGGTGAAGATGGGGGTTCGATTCCCCTCGGAGCTATAAAGATACTTGACAAAGTAGAAAAAGTTGTTTATAATAGTTGTTGAACCTGTAAAACAAAGGAGGTATCTATGAAAAAAGTCTTACTTGCTGTTATGGTGTTTGCCCTAATGGCTGGCTGTGCCAAATACGCATCTCAGGAACAGCTTGACGAACTACAGGCTAGAAAAGACGCAGTTGAAGCATTGAAAAGTGATATAAAAGATTCTCAGAGCGAGAAAGCAGATTTGATGGATGAGAAGAGAATGAAAGAAGACAAAGTGGCTATGCTGGAAAAAGAGATAGCTGAGTTAGAGAAGAAACTCAAATAGGGGGTTATGATGAAAAGATATTTCCTGTTAATATTAATTCTCTTTGTAGGGTTCACTCTTGCAGCCCAGGAAGAGAAATTAAAGCCCAATGAAGCCGAAGCTTTAATTCAGCAATATATTCAAGAAGAGCAAGATCTTACAGCTCAACTTGATGTACTAAAAGGGGAAATCAGCAGCCTTGAAGCTGAGATCGCAACCCTTGATGATAAAATAGCCAAACTTGAAAAGAAGAGAAACGAGCTCAAAAAGAAGGTGGAAGCAAGATCTTATTATGTTGTCAAGTATGGCGATTGGCTATCCAAGCTCGCTGAGTATTCCACGGTTTATGGACATGGTAATTTTGCCAAATGGACAAAGATCTATAATGCCAACAAGGCTAAGATAAAGGATCCGGATCTAATATATCCCGGTTGGAAGCTCTTCGTTCCTCGTCCATAATTGTATTATCTCTTGACCCAATGGATCAGCCCTCTTATTCTTCATTGAGTAAGGGGGCTGATACACATTTAATTTATGTTTGAACAATCACTGGAAATAAAGAATATCCCCCCTATAGCGTTATTAGGTATTAAAGATGAAAACGTGGTCTTCCTTGAGAAACGCCTCGGGGTCAGAATTACTGCACGGGGCCCTCAGTTGATCATCAGGGGAGAAAAGGATAGAGTATATAAATCAGTGCGCTTAATTGGGGAACTTACCAGGGTTTTGGAGGATGGGGGAAACCTGACTACAAAGGATATTGAATATTATCTCTATGCAAAGAATGGTAGGGAAAATATTATAGTGTTGCCTGATAAAGTCATAAAGCCAAGAACAGCCAATCAAGCCAGATATCTTGAAGAAATAGAAAAACAGATGGTTACCATTGCAATTGGCCCAGCAGGAACAGGGAAGACATATCTTGCTGTGGCTTCCGCAATCTCAGCCCTTTTGTCCAGAGGGGTTTCCAGGATAATACTTGCAAGGCCTGCAGTGGAAGCTGGAGAAAGTCTTGGTTTTCTTCCGGGAGATTATGAGGAAAAAGTTAAACCTTATCTAAGGCCCCTGTATGACGCTATTTATGAAATGCTACCGCAGAGCAAGATACAGAAGTATATGGATACAGGACTCATAGAAATAGCACCTCTTGCCTTTATGAGAGGGAGAGATCTTAAGGGTTCATTTATTATCCTTGATGAAGCACAAAACACCACACACAGTCAAATGAAAATGTTCCTCACAAGAATGGGGGAGGATTCCAAAGTAGTTATAACCGGTGATGTAACTCAGATAGACCTGACTCCGAGTAAAACTTCTGGACTTGTTGAAATACAAGATATATTGGGTAACATTAAAGGAATCTCATTTGTATATCTTACTGCTCTTGATGTAGTAAGAAACCCAATTGTCGAAAAAATAGTAAGGGCTTATAGGAAATATGAAGAGAGGAAGGATAAATAGAGTACATATTATATTTCTGTTTTTACTTCTCCTAATCTTTAACCTTTTATATCCCTATAAAAGAAAGGTAGTCCTTTTGAAGAAAGGAGACATAGCTTCAAGGGATATCATCGCTCCGTACACATTCAATATATTAAAGTCAGAGGAACAGTTAAAGGAAGAAAGAAGGGAGACGGAACTAAGAGTTCCCCCAACCCTTCAATTTATCGAGTTCCCTAATAAGGAGGGAACTATTAATGTTTTTGATTCCCTTATTACTGATATTGCCAGGGAATCCCCCATAAAATGGCGCATTAGGAAGAACAAAAAGTCCATAATAAATCTTTTCCTTAATATTCTCGGAAATGGTGTAATATCTGATAAGAAGTCATTACCTGAATCGGAGAGTCATAAATATTTAGTACTAAGAGAGGATACAAGTCTGATGGTTGATAGGGATAAAATCCCCGACGTAGAGGAGGCAAGGGAATACTTTAGTAAAAGTGTTAGGAAATTATTGGGAAATTCTCGGGATGCTCTAAGTATTATTGAAGCCATCCAATCCTCTATTAAATCCAATCTTCTTATTGATTATGCAGAAACAGAAAGAAGGAGGGAAGAAGCGCGAAATTCAGTACCGGATTCAATTGGAGTTGTAAGGAAGGGTGAGAAGATAGTTGGAGCCCATGAAGTAGTTAAAGGGGGAGCGTACCGCAAATTATACTCCCTCAGGCAAAAGCAATCACGGGAATATCCATACTCTATAGTTTCTACTATAGCTCAGAACCAATTATATTTCATCCTTGTAGGGATTTTCGTACTTGGTTTTTTGTTTGTCAGGGAAGAAAAGGTTTATAAGAGCAGGCGATATCTTTATCTTTTTATTCTCAATATGTTTTTGATACTACTTCTTTATCGCTTCTTCCCGCTATATCTGTTGCCTTTAGCTAGTATGGTGATGTTCTTTACACTGGCAGTTGATCTTGATTTCGGAATATTATTTGCTCTTTCCAGTTCACTTATAATGTTTTTCTATCAGGAATTTGCTATTGCAAAGATTCTCCCTGTTTTCACGGGGAGTTTGGTTGGAGGTATCCTTCTTGTTGATTCTCGCAACAGGAAGGATTGGTACGGGACCGGAGCTATTGTTGCCCTTACTACGGGTCTTCTAATATTATCGATTGAATTTTATAGTAAATCTGCTCTAAGAGATACTTTAATTGGGGTTAGCTATGGGGTTACCAATGGTTTCCTTTCCATCCTGCTACTATTTGCGCTCCTTTTTATTCTTGAGCGTGCCTTTAATATTACAACTAATTTTACATGGATGGAATACGCAGATCTTAACAATCCATTGTTGAAACGTCTCTCCAGGGAGGCACCTGGGACTTATCAACACTCACTAATGGTTAGTACATTAGCAGAAAGTGCAGCAGAAGCAATAGGAGCAAACCCATTACTCTCAAAGGTGGCAGGGCTTTATCACGATATAGGAAAATTGGAAAGGCCAGAGTATTTTGCAGAGAACTTCCGGGATGGTAAAAATCCTCATGATGATATTCCACCAGAGCTTTCAGCTATTATTATAAAGTCTCATATCTCCGATGGAATCAAAATTGCTAAGGAGTATAAATTACCTGAGGAGATTGTAAATGCTATAAAACAACATCAGGGAGGCGCTCTTATTATCTCCTTCTATGAGAAAGCCAAAAGATACTATGATAATGTAGGAGAGGAAGATTTTAGATACGATACCGAACTCCCCGAGAGTAAAGAAGCAAGCATTTTGATGTTAGCCGATATGGTGGAAGCTACAGCGAGATCAAAGGATAATCCAACAGAGAGTGAATTAAAGGAGATGATAACAAATCACATAAACAAGCAGTTTTCCAGAGGGCAGTTTAGTAAGAGTGAACTCTCAATTAAAGATCTTTCGATTATGTCACACCAATTTGCAGAAACCCTCCAGGGCCTTTATCACCGCCGTCCCACCTATCCGGAGTCAGAATGAGAATCCATGTTAACAATCTTCCGGAGTACGAAAACGAGATGAGGAGGGTAGCGAAGAGAGTAACCAAGGGTGAAAATCTGGATGGAGAACTGAGCATTACATTTGTTGATGATGATGAGATGATGGCTCTTAACAAGAGATATACTGGTAGAGAGGAAACTACTGATGTGTTATCTTTTCCCTTTGAAGTTCCCGAACTTCTTGGTGATATCTATATTTCTCTTGAACAGGCAAACAAGCAAAAAGAGGATAGTATCCTCCTGGAATTAAAATTACTTACTATCCATGGAATACTTCATCTCGCAGGCTATAATGACGAGACTGAAGAGGACAGGAGCAAAATGAGGGTAAAAGAGCAGGAGTATCTTTTGAAGTAATGTGGTTATTAATCCCTGTATTCCTTATATTCTCGTTCATATATTCCTCTTCTGAGACTGCGCTTTTTGCCCTCCCTTCTTACAAAAGAAAAGATAATCCTTTAATAGAACGTCTTATGAAGAATCCCAGGAGAGTAATAGTTACAGTTATAATAGCGAATGTCTTGTCAAATGTTGCAATATCCTCCTTTAGTGAGGAATTATTAGGCACGCAACTGAATATAATTATTTCTACATTATTAGTTACTACATTGATTTTAATATTAGGAGAATATGTCCCGAAGAGGGTTGCAATGGCGAAGCAAAAGGTAATCTCAAGTTCATTCAGCTCTATTGTTCTCGTGACCGAATATATTTTTTATCCATTTATATTCCTTTTTGAACCTTTAAATAAAATAAAAGTGAGTAAGAAACGATTTACTCCTGGTGATTTGAGAGAGGTTGTTCAGAGGGGAAGAAAAGAAGGGGCCATCACTGAACAGGAGTATGCTATAATGTTTAGGTTATCACGTTTGAATGAAATGCAAGTAAAGGAGTTAATGTCACCCCGCATTAACGTCCTTTTTGCTGAACAGAACGAGACCGTCGAAAAAGTCCTGGGAAACCTGGAGGAATGGCATAAAAGAATTCCTGTGTATGCTGAAACCAGGGATAAGATAACAGGGATACTTGAAACCAAGAATCTATACGGAAAGAAGGGAAAGGTAAGCGATTTTGTGTACCCTCCCATATTTGTATCAGAGAACCTTCCTGTTATTCAATTGCTCAAAATATTTAAGAAAACAGGGCACAAAATGTTTGTTGTAATCAATGAATATGGAGGTACTTCAGGGGTTGTGGATATGGAAGACGTTAAGAATGAACTTATTGGAGAAATCGAGGAAGATGTTGCCTTGCAGAAAGGAGAGAATATATGGATTGTTCCAGGATCCATTGACATTGATGAGTTACAGGGAATAATTCCCATACCAAAGTCCAACGATTACAGGACAATTTCGGGTTTCGTTTATACTCTCCTGGAAAGGATTCCAAGAGAAGGAGAAGAATTCTCTTTTCGAGATTACGAATTTACTATTATGGATGCAAGGGATAATTATATAAGAAAGGTGAAGATAAAGAAAAAGCAATGATATTCTTAGTACTTACGGTAATCCTTTTATTTATAATATACTTCGAGGCTTCAGAAATGTCCCTGGTAGCGTCAGATGAAGCCAGATTGTCAAACCTTGCTCACTCCAGGGGTGGAAAATATAGAGTAGCAAACGAGATTAAAAAAGAATCAGGCATCTTTTTTTCTACAGTACTTATAGGCATTAATCTGATGACGGTTCTATTTTCGATGATATTGACAAGAGAGATAGGGGTTACCCGGGGTTTAATATTCAGCACCCTTATTATTTCTATTGTAGGTGAAATATTGGTTAAGTCATTTGCGATTATAAATCCCGAAGCTATATCGGCCATAACTGCTCCTCCTCTATTCTTCTTTTACAGGCTATTCTTTCCCTTGATATTACTGGTAAAAGGTGTAGGGGATGGCATTCTTAAGATAGTTGGAATAAAAGGAGAAAGTAAGGAGAATATTACGAAGGAAGAAATGAATATTGCAGTGGCAGAGGTGAAGGCTGCAGGAGGTATAGATTCCGAACAATATGCCGCAATGCGTTCGATATCAAGACTTTCCCAAACAAATGTTCGGGATATAATGATTCCAAGGATAGAGATTAAAGCAATCAATTTTGGGGATCGAATAGACAGAGTCATAGAGGTTTGTAAGGACCCAAATGTGGCTAAAATGCCGGTTTACAAAAACACGATTGATAACATAATTGGCATATTATTCAAAGAGGATATTATAAGGAGAAGAGGCGACTGGGAGGTTAAAGATATATTAAGGCCCATAAAATTTATACATGGGGATAGAAGATTGGAAGAGGTTCTCCCCGAACTTTTATCCGATAAGAATGGATGCGCAATAGTAATAGATGAATATGGCGGCACAGAAGGTTTTGTCTCCACTGATGATATCCTCTTCAATATTATCGGAAAAGATTTAGAAATAACAGAGAGGGAACAAGGCACTTTTATTGTGGATGGTAATATAAGGCCGGATACTATTGGCCTCCTTACAGAAGAGGATACCCTTGCCGGGTATATAATCCGAAAGTTGCAGGAAATTCCCCATGAAGGACGTAAGCTCAAGGTAGATGGTATGGAGATGACTATCCTTGACGCCACTGAACGAAAGATTAAAAAGGTTCTTATCAAAAGGGAATAAAAAATGGAAGATTACGAAGAGATTAGAGAGAGTTTAATGCAATTTATTGAACAAGGTGACGACAAAGGCTTAAAGGAATATTTTTCTACCCTTGAACTTCCTCTCAAAGCATATCTAACAGGACACCTTTCAGAGAATGAGAAATTGCTTGTATTTTCTCTCCTCAGCTTAGATGGAAAAGCAGAACTCATTACAGAGCTTGACGATTATTCGTTGGAAGTGATTATCAGAGCCCTGGATTCGGATGCGCTCTCAAGAATTGCTGATACCCTCGATATAGACGAGGCGGTGGATTTACTTTCCGAAGTTTCCGTGCAGCGTCGAGATGAAGTTGTCAATAAAGTAAGAAACGCTGAGCAGGTCAGGTCTTTACTTGAATATGGGCCAGAGACTGCTGCAGGTAAGATGACACTGAAGTACCTGAGCCTGAAAGGGGATGAAGATATAGAAAAGGCCCAGAGAAGATTACGTAGAGTAAAAGAGGAGGAGGAGTACAAATATATTTATGTATTGGACAAGGGAGGGAAATTAAAGGGTTATGTTACTCCCTGGAAAATACTTACTTCAGATCCAGATACAAAACTAAACCAAATCGCTCTACCTATTCGTTCAGTTACTCCAGATACGGACCAGGAAGATGTTGCAAATGTAGCAATAGACTACGATCTCCTGCAGGTCCCGGTAGCTGATAACTTTGGACACCTTTTAGGTGTTATTACCATAGACGATTTATTTGATGTAGTAGAGGAAGAAGCAACTGAGGATATCCAGCATCTTGGAGGTCTCCGTGTGATAGAAACAGCATTCTTCCCACCCAGGCGTTCCTTTAACTCGAGGATACCCTGGTTATATGTAAAACTTTTTTCTGCTCTTATTGCCGCAATGGTTGTTGGGTACTTTGGAGATGTTATTCACGCTTTTATTGGTGCTGCGATTTTTATGCCCGTAGTGGCTGCAATGGGGGGAGGTGCTGGAACACAGACATTGTCAATCATTGTTAGATCTATTGCACTTGGGGAGGTGAGATATGAGGATGTTAAAAGATTATTATGGAAGGAGGTAAGTGTTGGCTTCCTGACCGGTATTTCCGTTGGGGTAGTTTCTTCTCTTATTGCCTATCTCTGGAAGGGTAATCCGCTTTTCGGACTTGTCGTTGGCCTTGCCATTATAATAAATCATATCTCGGCAGGTTTGTTTGGTGTTCTTATTCCAATGGTTCTGGAGAAGATAGGAGTAGACCCTGCCCATGCATCCAGTATATTTCTCACTACTATTACAGATGTAGTAGGCTTCATAGCCTTACTCGGGCTCACCAAAATTATTATGACATAAGGCGTTTATCTACCTCTGGAGCTTGCTCTGCGCTCTCTGCCATCGAAACAAGGATGTCCCTCCTGCATTGTATCTCTCTGGTATCGATCAGTCGAAAATAGCTCAATACCTGAACTTCTCATTGTTGGATAAGGGATATAAATAACCAGTTGACATCTACAGGATTGTTATATATAAAAAGAATATGTTATATATCGAAAAGGGTGTAAAGAAGGAAACAATAGATCCGCGCTCAGTGGTATTAAAAGAGGATGTCAAACTACTTGGTATAACTAATGTAGAAGAAATATACATAAACGATGTTTTCTGGATCGAGGGTGATATTACACCTGATACATTAAAGCGCTTTATAAGTGAAGTCCTCATTGACCCAATCCTGGAGGAGTATTCCGTTGGTATGCCCTTAAAGAGGGAAGGCGCATACATTACAGTAACATATAAGCCAGGTGTCTTTGATGCAGAAGCAGAAACATTATCTCTGGTAGCAGATGACCTCGGATATCAAGTTGGCAATGTAAAGACCGGGAAACGTTATGTAATTAAAGGTAATATCAAAAAGAGCGATCTGTATGTGATCAGGGATCGGCTACTTATGAATAAGCTTATTCAAATGGAAGTAGAGGTTGACAGGATGGATTTCCTGACACCCGTCCCTTATCGATTCAAAAAGAATATCATTCCCATAAGAGAAGCAGATGAGGCTGAACTCCTCCGAGTCTCAAGAGAGGGAATATTGGCCTTAAATTCAGATGAAATGAAAGTAATAAAGGAGTATTTTAAAAAAGGGGGAAGGGAGCCCACTAATTTAGAACTTGAGACTATCGCACAGACCTGGAGTGAACATTGCTTTCATAAAACATTCAAATCACCTATCAAAGTTAAAGGAGAATATTCTTACGATAAAGAAAACTTGTTTGCTTCGATTAGGGATGCAACAGAAGAGATAGGCGCCAGGCGCGTCTTACTTGCCTTCTCTGATAATGCAGGGGCTATCGAGTTTGATGAGGAGTATGCTATAACGTATAAGGTGGAGACCCACAATCACCCGTCTGCCCTTGAACCATATGGTGGAGCAGAAACAGGTATAGGTGGAGTGATCCGCGATACTATGGGTGTCGGACTTGGCGCAAAACCATTTGCCTCGACGGATATTTTTTGCTTTGGTGATATGGATACGGATAATTCCGAACTCCCAGAGGGGGTCCTAAAGCCCAGGAGAATTGTAAGGGGGGTTGTGGCTGGTGTCCGGGATTATGGGAATAGAATGGGGATTCCCACAGTTGGTGGTGCAGTCTACTTTGATAAGAATTTTAACTATAATCCCCTCGTATTTGTGGGAAGTATTGGGGTTATTAAAAAGAAACATCTAAACAAAGAAGTTCAGGAAGGAGATTTAATATTGGTAGTGGGTGGGAAAACCGGAAGAGATGGTATACATGGTGCTACCTTTTCCTCTCTTAGTCTTGAAGAAGAATCGCAGAAGGTATCCGGGGGGGCAGTCCAGATTGGTAATCCAATCGAAGAGAAGAAAATGCTGGATGTCCTCCTTGTTGCTAAGGATGCTAATCTTTACAGGGCAATAACCGATTGCGGCGCAGGGGGGTTTTCCTCTGCAATAGGTGAGATGGGGGAAAACGTGGGGGCAGTAGTCGAGCTTGAAAGGGCTCCACTTAAATATGAAGGACTCTCCCCGTGGGAGATATGGGTTTCAGAAGCACAAGAAAGGATGGTGCTTGCTGTTCCACCAGAAAGCCTGGAGGGACTAAAAGCTATATTTGACGAGGAGAATGTAAGATATGCAGTAATAGGGAAGTTTGGGGGTGGGCGTCTAATAATAAAATATAGTGGGGAGGTTGTTGGTAACCTTGACCCCCATTTTTTGTTTAATGGGGTTCCTTTGTCGGAGAAGATTGCAAAAATTAAGGAGAGGGGAGAGGCACCATATTCTTTTGAGGCACCAGAGGATCTTTCTGAAATTCTCTTAAGGCTTATCGGTTCGGATAATATTGGAAGCAGGGAGTGGATAATACGGCAGTATGACCACGAGGTTCAAGCAGGGAATGTGGTAGGCTCTTTTTCTGGGGATAGGAGCCCCTCAGATGGTGTTGCAGTTCGACCATTACTTCATTCTCGAAAAGCAGTGGTGCTTGGTTTTGGTATCAACCCTCTGTATGGGAAACAAGACCCTTACAGGATGGCTGCATCCGTTATTGATGAATCCTTAAGGAATTTAGTTGCAGCCGGAGGGGATATTCGGAATGCTGTGCTCCTTGACAATTTCTGTTTTGGAGATGTATCCGATGAGAAGATTCTGGGTGACCTTCTTATGGCTACGAAAGCCTGTTATGATTATGCGATTGTCTTTGGAACTCCATATATATCTGGTAAAGATAGCCTTAATAATTTCTTTACTGAGGAAAAAAGAAGGTTTTCCATTCCTTCTACACTCCTTATCTCTTCTATTGCAGTAATTCCGGATTATAGGAATGCAATGACATCAAATTTCAAGGGGGAAGGGAATCTTATATATCTGGTGGGAGAGACTAAAGATGAACTTGGAGGCAGTGAGTTTATGCGCATTATGAATGTTCGTGGAGTTGTCCCTTCCGTTGATGAGAGGCTTGCTCCCATAATCTTTAAAAAGGTGAGTAAAGGGATAAGAGAAGGTCTTTTCCTTTCGGTACATGATTTATCATCCGGTGGATTGGGTGTTGCTCTTGCCGAAATGGGATTTTCCAACGGAATAGGATGCAAGGTAAATTTAAGAGAGATTAACTCAGAACTCAGGGACGATATTCTCCTTTTCGGTGAATCTAATTCAAGATTTCTAATCGAGGTAGAGGACGAGAAGCATGAAGAGGTGGAGAGGTTATTAAAAGGAGTTCCCCATTATCTGATTGGGAGAACTGTTGGTAATTCACTTGTTATTTCTAATGGGAATTATGGTATTATTGATTTACCAGTGGATGAACTTTATAAGAGATGGGAAAAGGCAATAAATTGGTAAGAGCGCTTATTCTACGCGGACCCGGAACGAATTGTGATATGGAAACAGCGTATGCTTTCAAGCTGGCAGGGGCAAATGTAGGATACATTTTTATAGATACACTATTAAAGAATAGAGCGAAGCTTCTTGATTCGAAAGTCCTCGCCATCCCTGGTGGTTTTACCTATGGGGATGACCTTGGTGCTGGAACGGTAATGGCTGCGAGGTTAAATATTATTAAAGATGAACTAAAGGAATTTGTTGATAAAGGGAATTTAATAATAGGAATATGTAATGGTTTTCAGATTCTGGTGAAGATGGGATTGCTTCCGGGTTTTGAGGATGAGAGTATTACCCTGACACTTAATCCTGAAGCTTTCTTTAGAGATCAATGGCTTAATCTTTCGGTAAACAGTAATAGATGTGTATTTACCAGGGGAATTAAACAACTCTATCTGCCAATGGCGAATGCAGAAGGCAGGTTTGTAGTCAGGGCTCCTTCTGTAATGAAAAAATTGGAAGAAGAGAATCATATAGTAGTCCGCTACAAGTTAGATGACCCAACACATTCGGATGGGCATATTGCAGGTATATGTGATAAAACAGGAAGGATTTTTGGTCTTATGCCTCATCCTGAGAGAAATCTCTTTCCTCATTCTCCTCCCGATTGGCAAGATGGTAGGGTTGGGGGAGAGGGTCTGCGGGTTTTCAAGAATGCAGTGGAATATTTTAATTAGCCACAGAGACAGGAGAGAACACAGAGAAGAATAATTTTTGTTGTAAGAAAGGAAATAGACACAGATTTTCACAGATATCGACTGATTTTCATTTATAATTTAAAATTCAAAATTTAACATTGATCATTGTCCCTAATTCCTACTCCTTAATCCCTGCTCAACTATATATACTTACTTCTAATCCTTCCTCAGAACTCAGAACCCAGAACCCAGAACCCTATTTAATAACCACCATCTTATTAGTAAGTGTTTTTTCTTCGGTACTAAGGCGATAGAAATAAACACCGGAAGCCTTAGCATTCCATCTTTTTGTATGAAGACCAGCGCTAAGTTCACCATTAATTATGTTCTTCACCAGCCTTCCAGTGTTATCATATATAGAAAGGTTAACCATAGTTTCTTCTGGTAAGTAAAACCGAATCATTGCTTCTTCAGTGACAATACCCACAGGAAGTAGTTTTATTACTTTCTCAGGTTCGAATATCCTATCACTTACACCTGAAGAATATCCAAACCATCCAAGGACATCCTCAACCAGGGAATCTATTGCAACCATATCTAAGGTATCAGGAGCGGTTGGCTTTGCGATAAAATCCCATGGGAAGAAGTCATTATAGACCTTATAGGTGCCAGAAGGTCCGGTGTATCTGTATGATACTATAAGATTATATGCAGTAGCAGACATATTAACTATAGCGCCAGACTGTAGTGAGTCGAAATTACCATTATAACAATAAGACCAGTTTCCTGTTATATAATAATATGGAGCAATATAGACTTTGCTTGGATTCTGATAACCAATACCTTCAAATAAATCACCTATTACAGGATCCATTGTATCACCAAATGCAGTAATAGGACCACTACTGTGTTGTGGGTTATCATCATACATACCCTTTATACCTAAATACTCTCTTACCCAGTGACCGTCTGGTACGCCATGTTGACCCCAATCTGGGCAAATACCAAATCCGTAACCCTGGTCCTGGTCAGATAGCCAGAAGTTACCACCATTATCAAGGATTAACTTAATCCAGGTAGTGTCCGAATAGTATATTCCAGCACCATAATCCTCACCCTCTCCTAATGCAATGCATCCCCAGTCTCTCCAGACGACAGTATTATAAAAGGTTAAAACCGAAGAATCTGGTATACCATATGCTTCGTAATCCCAGAGGTCTACGTAATCCAACCAATAATCTTGTATGATGTTAGATACTGTATATCCATTATCCACAAAGAGAAAATTACCAGGATTACCAGCTCTTATGATATATGAACATACATAGGTTGTACAAATACTACCCTGATAATCAGTTGCAATTCCCCAGTAATCGACAGTGTCCATCGGATTTACACCTGGTATATCTCCCTTCCAGTAACCATCGGTTGAATCTCCGGAGTATAGAATACAGGGTATTTCATTTAAAGAACCATCATTGACCTGGTACTGAATGATTATATTCTCTATACCTGCGGAATCAAATGGGACTCCAAAGTCGGTTGTGTAAATATTTACTTTCCTGGGTTCCTGATTATAAGAATCAGGTAAATCTTCAGCACTAATTTCTGGAGGTGGATTTTCATAAAAGTATACAAGAGCTCTTACTCTTATTGCATACCATGAGGAATACCAGCCAGAACCATGACCCCTTTCACGACACAAAAGTGTGTGATATGGTGGAATTCCACGGTATAAATATGGTTGTGGTGAAGAGTCGCCTATTGCTTTTACCCAGCCTGCTGCAAATATATCTAAACCATTATCAATTGGATTTATTAAAGTATCCTTAGTTACAGTCCATTGAGTATCTGAACCCCAGGCAAAGGTGTCCAATGATTGATATACTGTAGCAAAACCACGATGACTGGATGGTGGACCATTAGCATGATATTCCGGGAAACCTGTATAGTCAATTCCCTGATCCAGTGTTGCAAAGAACATAGTGAAATACTGCTGATTTGGGTCTGCATCACATATATTTGTAACCTCATATGCAAGAACAGAGCATGAAGCAGAAGGGGCAAACCAAACCATAAAAGTATCAACATCATACCCCAGATATCCACACCAAACTTGTCCCAAGTTTTTATTTAATAGCCATTGGAGTTCACCTTTTGTATTGTCTTTTATTGGGACTGATTCTCTCAAATCTATACGTTGATTTCCTATTCGTATGACTTCTGATAGTTTTCCATCCCTTGACGGAAGAAGATATGCCTTTTCGGCATAAGAAGATATAGAAAATAATAAAATTATTATTGATGTAAATCTACGCATTATATTTCGCTTTTTTATTTTATTACCACCATTTTATTAGTGAGAGTTTTATCTCCAGTCTTTAGTCGATAGAAATAAACACCGGAAGCCTTAGCATTCCATCGATATGTATGGAGACCAGCACCAACCTCACCATTAATTATGTTCTTAACCAGTCTTCCTGTGTTATCATAAATATCGAGAGAAATAATCATTCTTCCTGGCAAGGAGAACTTAATCATGGCCTCATTTGTCACAATACCCACAGGTAGAAGTTTCACTATCTTAGAGGGTTCGAGGGTCCTGTCTTCAGGGACAGCATCCCAACTAAACCATCCAAGGACATCCTCAACTAAGGAATCTATTACAGCTATATCTAAGGTATCAGGAGCGGTTGGCTTTGCAATGAAGTCCCAGGGGAAGAAGTCATTATAGACCTTATAGTCACTGCCACCTGGCCCTTCATATCTGTAAGATATGGTGAGACCATTGACATCAAACATATTTACAACAGCGCCCGTCTCCAGTGAGTCAAAGCTACCTGTATAGGCATAATTAAAGTTACCCGTTAGAGCGTAATATGGTGCAATATAGACCGCTCCAGCAGCCTGAAGACCAATACCAGCAAACATATCACCAATAACAGGATCTGCAGGGTTACCATAAGCAGTTACGGGAATGCCACCGAGAAGCGGATGGTCATCATACATACCCTTAATCCCAAGGTACTCTCTTACCCAGTGACCGTCTGGTACACCCTGTTGTCCCCAATCTGGGCAAATACCAAATCCGTAACCCTGGTCCTGGTCAGATAGCCAGAATCTGCCCCCGTTATCAAGGAGTATCTTTATCCAGGTTGAATCGGAATAGTAGATACCTGCACCATAATTCTCTCCATCACCTAATGCTATGCACCCCCAGTCCCGCCAGACAATACTCTTACCAATAAATTCTGATCCATATGCATAGTGACATATTACTGAACTATCCGGAGGTCCATATGCCGAGTAATCCCAGACGTCTATAGTATCCGAGTAATAATCCGGAAGGATTGGAGACACTGTATAATCGTTATCAACATAAAGGAAGTCACCTGGATCACCCTGTCTTATAATGTATGAAAATACAGGAGAAGTGTCAGCGATGTTCTCATAACCTGTTGCTATTGACCAATATAGAATTGTATCACCCGGGAAAACTCCCGGGATATTTCCTTTCCAATAACCATCGGTTGAGTCTCCGGAGTATAGAATACATGATGTTTCATTAACAGAACCTGAGTTAAGCTGATATTTAATAATAATATCTTCTACCCCTGCTGAATCAGACACACTATAATGTATTGCATGGATTTTTACAGTCCTTGATCCTTGATTATAGGAGTCTGGCAGATCCTCACAGTCAGCGTGAATGGGTAGAGGCCCATAGAAGTTCACAAGGGCTCTCATTCTAACACAGTGCCAGGAAGAATACCAGCCATAACCATGACCCCTGTCACGATACATCAATGTGTGATAGGGTGGACTTCCATTGGCATAGATGTATGGGTTAGGAGAGGAGTCCCCTCGTGCTTTCACCCAGCCGCAAGCAAATTTATCACGGCCGACATCTATTGGAGGATTAAGGGTGTCCTGAGTTATGGTCCACAAGGTGTCCAGGCCCCAGGCAAAGGTGTCCAGTGATTGGACAACTGTAGCAAAACCATAATTGCTGGATGGTGCACCATTACCATGGTATTCCGGAAATTCTGTCGCATAGTCAATACCCTGGTCAAGTGTGGCAAAGAACATTGTGAACTCGTCCTGATTCGGGTCACCATAATTGGCCTTATTAGTTACCTCATAGGCAAGAACAGTACATGCTGCAGGCGGTGCAAACCAGTTGAGGAAGGTGTCAACATCAGCAATACCGGTAAGCACATAGTTTGCAGTTCCATTATCTGTGTTCAACATCCAATAAAAAACACCTCTTGCGTTTTTCTCCTCCTCGTAGTGTTTTAACAGGTCCTTACGTATGTCTTTTGATTTAACTTTACCAGTTGACTCAACAGGAACAATCTCAGATGGCTTTCCATCCCTTGATGGAAGAAGATAAGCTCTTTCAGAATGAAGGTTTAAGATAAATAGAATTAAGAATGAAAATAAGATAAACTTACGCATCACATCCTCCTCGTTAATTTCTAGCTAATATTAAATTATAAACTTATTTTATTCATATGTCAAGAGGTAGTTGGGTCTTGGGTTAAAGGTTAAGAAAAGTAATGAATGGGATTCCTAAGAGCTAAGGCCAAAGACCTAAAACCTGATATATAGAATTAACAATTCCTGGAGAGGTCTTTTATGAGTTCTTTTAAGTGAGGAACGTCAAAGAATTTTCTTCCTGAGATAAGATTAGCCACTGATTGGTACATAATCGAGACTGTATCTTTTAAATTTTCTGGTAATAGAGGTGGTTTGATTTTAACTAAGGACTTCCAATCCTTTCTGCCCCTATCCTTTGCTTCTACCACTTCCTTATACCATGGGGTCTTTCTGTAATATTTCCTTAATATTTCCTTACTGAGTGAAATACCTTCATAAAGAAAACGACATTCATCAAGTGTTCCAAGTGCATCAATTACTATAATATCGCCATCTGTATCTATAGCGAACTCAAGTTTTCCATCCTGATTGATAAGCCCACATCTTTTTGTCTCTTCTGTTATCAAATTATTAACCTTAAATAGTAATTCTCTAATTTCATTTATTTGTACTTTACTTAAATGGGCAATATCTTTTGCTTCTTCCCATGAGAGATATCTATCGCTCTCTTCTAATTTTGTTGAAACATCCAGGATTGGCTCTTTTAACGGAGTATCTGGCTTTAGGTCTTTTGGGATATTGTATTTTATTATTCCGGCTCGGTATCGCTTCCAGAAGGAAGAACCCAGAGGAATCGAATTCCTGTATATGCATTCCAGAGGAACAAGATAATTCTTATCCAGTTCTTCATAGATAGAATAGTCATATCCCGTTTTACTCTTTTTAGGTTCGATAACCCGAACTAAATCCACCTCAATCCTATGAAAGGGTTCTTTAATCTTATCTAAATGGAATACCTCCCCATCCATAACAATTCCCCTGTAGTGTGTTTTGATTCCTCTTTTCTCCAGGAGTTCGAAGAAATATGCGGTCATTATGGCAAGGGAAGAACCCTTGTTTGGTATTTCATCAGGCATACCTCCCCAATCGAAGACAGAATAACGATCAGAGAACTTAAAGTGTCCAATACCAGTTTTCTCTTCTGTGGGTTTTTTTAGAACGGTAAGGTCCTTTACGCTACCCACCCCTCATCTCTCTATCATCTTGCTCTATTTTTTTCTTGTATTTTTTTTGATAGTCGGATATCTTTTGCAGCAAGCTCTTATCGTGGAAGCCTAAGATTTTAATGGCGGCTAATGCGGATTGTTCTCCTCCCAGGACTACCATAGGTGCGACCCCCGATGGCATACGTAGATTGGAAAATATATCGGCTCCTCCAAATTTAGGCGAATATGGTGGCGAGGCTATTACAGGTTTAGTTGTATTGCCATCTATAATTCCACTTAGTGCGTTACTTCTACCTGCTATCGTTATATATACTACTTCTTGATTCTCGTATTCTTTTAATATACTTAGAACCTTTTCGGGAGTTTTGTGGCTGGAAGCAATCCTTATGATACATGGAATTCCGAATTCCTTTGCTACTTTTTCTACATCTTTTGCATGGTCTATATCTTTCTTTGACCCCATTACGATAACAATTTTTGCCATATCTTCCTCCAAATTACAATTCCCCTGGTAAGATTATCCTCGAGGATTTGTCTCCCCGCTTTGCCTTTTTCTTCGGTATAAGGAGTCCAGAGTCATCCTCCTCATACCTATCTTTATATTCTTTCATAATGTCTGGCTTTTCCATAAGTTCAGTTTTTCCTTCTTCGATTCGTTTTGGCAGGAACTCATAAAGCAGTTTCCATACTTTGTTATTTCCAGAGAGAGGTCTTCTTGAGGCGCTTTTTGCAAATATTGCAACGAAGAACGGAATCTCTGACAAAGGAATTCCATTGTGTAGTAGATTTAAGATGAGCAATGCTGCAGCGCCCTTTTTGTCCTTCTCGTATTTCTTTGCGAATCTTCTTAGTTTTTCTTTTATGAGGGATAAGAGTGCAGGGGTAAAGGTTCCCTCGACGCCTTTTTTAATAAACTCTGCTGGCTCTTTTATGGTTCCCTTCGCCACTTGCTTAAGAAATCCATCCAGAGCTTTTGTTTTTACCTTAGTCCTGCGAAATTCGTCCTCAAAAGCAAGGGAATACAAAAGATTATACAAGCCAATAAGCTCTTCTTCTGAGGTTTTTTTATATTTCTTTTGCTTTTTCATAGACTTATTATATTTATTTCAAATTTCTTGTCAACAGGGGTTGAAATTTTGGTCGTTTTACTATAAGATTAATATATGCAAGGTGATTTAAATCTATTCGTGCAGCATATAATAAAGGCGATTAAAAATCGTAAGTTATACGACAAAACATCAGCGCACACAATAGAGTTTATCGATCGGGCGTACACATTTCTCCTGGCTGCACAAGAGGAGCTCGGTCCAGTTATTCTTGTTATCAATGAAGATAAGATTATGCATAGTGCTGATATTTTATACGAAGACCCAAAGCGTATTACTTCTTTACCTCTATTTCTATATAGAAACGGTATTAGATCATTTACTTTTCTGGAAGGTATCACCAAGGAAAAACTGACAGATTTCGTCGGACTCCTCGGCAAAAAGGAATATACATCCAATATCGGTTTAGTAGAGGATTTATGGGGTATGAAATTTGAGAATATAATTTACCATGCTGTTGAGGAGATAGGCAAGGTTGACTCCGGTAGTTTACAAAGTATTGTGGAGGAGAGGAGGAAGGAACTGGGAGTGAGTTCTAAAGATTTATATGTTTTCCCTGTTTCCTCCGGCAGGGTTTCTGTTTCTCTTCCCGAATTGGAGAACTCTACTTCTACCTACATACCAAAGATTCAAATAAAAAGGAAGAATGCTTCTACTTTACTTTTAAATAGTATACAGGACCTCCTTGGTTTTGAACGAAGCCCCAAAAAGAGAATGCGGATACTTACACTTTTCCAATCTTCAGTAGATAGATTCATCTCCACGGGTAATGTTCCTCTACTTGTGAAGTCAAAGAAGTTATTGGAGTACCTCTTAGAGGAGGAGAAAGGAAAAGAAGAGAGAAAGGTACTGTATGAAATCTATGACTCGTTTTCCATGGAAGATGCCGTGCAGCTTTATCTCCACGCACTATCATTGGCTAAAGATAAGAAAGTTAAGCAACAGGCTCTAAGTTTATTAGGTTTTATAGGGGTGGATATTATAGATGATTTAATGAATGAATTAGAGATTGCTACGGATATGGAGACAAGAGAAGCAATGATTTCTTTGCTCGAGGGTATTTTCAGTTCTCACAGGGAGAAGCTGGCCAAATATCTGGAATCTACCACGGGCGGCACATTCCAGATACTTCTCTCCATTGTGAAGAGATCCAGGGACCCCTATTTTATACCCTATTTGGAAACTCTTCTTGAGAAAAGAGGCCTGAATAAGATAAAAGAAGTTTTATTTTCTCTCCTGCCCAGGGGAGAGATGATCAAATATATAGAGGAGCCAGATCCTTTAATACGTATCCTGGCGTTAAAAGGGATGAAGGAGATATGGGGAGAGAAAGAATTTAGTATTATTTCGAGGCGTATAAAGTCCAAGGAATTCTGGATTTTGCCCTTAGAGGAGAGGAAGATATTGTTGAATCTTCTCTCTACTTTGAATATGCCTGAAACAATCGAGATATTAAAATATGTTCTTAAGAAAAAACACCTTTTTAAGCAAAGTGTGTATGAGACAAAAAAGTTTGCTGTTAAATCTCTATCGAAAATCGGAAGCGAAGAGGCGATTTCGTTGGTTTCGCGATATCGAAAATCAAGGTATTTAAAAGAAACAGTAGAGAGGGTTTTAGAATATCATGGAGCACATTAATAATTTTATTATATATCTTTCCTCATCTATCCATATAGCTCGCATATTTCAGACCAGGAGTAAAACACTTCGTCTGCATGCCAGGAAAACCTATGAAATGGTCTGTCAACTATTTGAGGAATTATCGAAAGTAGAACTCTCTTTGAGTGGTAATTACCTTTTCCTGAATGGGGAAAGAATTAAGTTTGGGATGGAAGTTATGGGTAGATATAGGGCATTAATTCAAGATCTTAAAACTCTATCTATAGGTTCTATTATTTTTACCGAGAAACCTGTGATTGATGAGGTTGTTTCCTTTGCATATATTTTAGGTAAAGGGCTTTCTTCAAACATAAGATCGTTTGAACGACTGGAAATGCGGCTGGAAGAAATGGGAGTTAGGTCCATTAGAATAGAGCCATTAGAAGATTTAGAAGAAGTCAAAGAAGGGATGGTGAGATCGGTAAGAAAAGAAGCAATCAAGAACGTCTTGGATAGTATTTATTTTCTAAAGGATGTTGCAGATGGATCAATAAAGGATATCAACGTTTCACGAAGACTCGTAAGGAGATTCTCTGAATTGATTATCGAAGATAGAGGATATCTGTTTGCTTTGACTACCATTAAAAATATGGGTTCATATACTTTAAATCATTCGGTTAATGTGTGTATTCTTTCACTCGGAATGGGCGTGGAATTAGCACTTTCACGTAGGGATTTACTTGAACTGGGTATTGCTGCATTATTTCATGACCTGGGAAAGGTTGACATCCCGGAAACAATTTTAGACAAGCCCGATAAGCTTACAAACCTTGAGTACGAAAAGATAAAACAACACCCATACCTGTCCGCTGAAAGGATATTGTTCTTAAGGGGAATGGATGAAATACCTATCTATGCACTGCGGGGTATACTTGAACACCACAAGGATTTTACTGGTGGTGGTTACCCTGATATAAACATAGGCAAGCCTTCCCTTTTTGCTCGAATTATAAGAATAGTTGATTCATATGATGCTATGACAACCCCAAGGGTTTATCAACCTGTTGCCACTCCATTTGAGTCTCTTAAATACATTGTTTTAAATAAGAATGTATATGACCCGTCGTTAGTAAAAGTGTTCCTGAATTTAGTGGGTATATATCCACCCGGTACTGTGGTGCGCCTTAAAGGGGGAATGGTTGGGGTAATGGTTTCTAAAGGGTACGTGGCTGTGGTGGATAAAGAGGGGACTTTAAAGAATGTAGAACAGGATATTACTATTGAAGGAGCTATTTCTGCCGATGAGGTAGATTTTGATCCTGCTTCAGTAATTGTTGCATTAGGATATAGTGAGGATACTTCAAGTCTCTGATTCATATTGCCCTGATCCCGGTGGGGTTAGTGAGGTTTTATTCCATCTCTCCTCTGCACTAAGAAGTTTGGGCCACGAGGTTGTAATTCTCACTTCAAAACATCCCAATGCGAGTTATGAGGAAACGGTTAAAAGGGTGGGCTGGCGTTTTGCTTTTCATGCCAACAAAAGTGAAGTACTCTGGACCTTCTCGCCTTCCCTTCCTTTCGAGGTTAGGAATTTTATAAGGGGGAACTCTTTTGATATAATTCATACACACGGTCCTTTTGCCCCGAATCTTCCCTTTTTCGCTCTTCTTTATTCGAATACAATAAATGTTGCGACTTTCCATACTGCATTTACGAATTTTAATTACTACAAACTGGCAAAATTTGCGTTTACCCGTATTTCCAGAAAACTGCATGGTTCCATATGTGTTTCATATAAGGCTTTTCGGGAAATATATCCCTACTTTCCTGGGGGTAACTATCGGATTATTCCAAACGGAGTGGATAGGAGTCGTTTTAAAGTAGAGGGAGAAAAGATTGAGGGATTTTCCGACCATCCTACGATTCTGTTTTTAGGAAGACTGGACCCAAGAAAGGGCCTGCCCGTTTTAATAGACGCATTCCCAGAGATAAAAAAGAATATACCTGAGGCTAGGTTGGTAGTGGTCGGCAAAGGAGAACCTCCCAGAGATATTCCTTCCCAGATTAAAGAATCCATTACCTTTATAGGTGAAGTATCGCGAGGGATGGTTCCTGTGTATTATCGTTCAGTGGATATTTACTGTTCGCCCGCTCTCGGTGGAGAGACCTTTGGAATAGTCCTTCTGGAAGCCATGGCTTCCGGGACTCCTACCATTGCCTCAAATATAGAGGGATATCGTGAGGTGATACCTGATGAGAGGATGCTGTTTACTCCTAACGATCCTCATTCCCTTGCCAGTAGAGCAATCTCAATACTTATGGATAAATCGCTTAGAAGTGAACTAAGAGAGGTAGGTTTAAAAACAGCTAAACATTATGATTGGATGGAAGTTGCAAGGAAGACTGAATCTTTTTATGAAGAACTGCTTGTCAAATCGTATAAAACTCCCCCCAAATTTTAGACACAGATTTACACTGATTTGAACTGATTAAAAACCACTCTCTACACCCCGCAATCTAAACGCAGATAAAAGACACACACCACCAAGGATTATGCCACGGCTAATCTCTTCCTACAAAATAAAAATTTCCTTCTCTGTGTCCTCTCCTGCCTCTGTGGCTAATGTTTTAAAACTCGCAGGTTTTGCACCCTCCTGAATAATCTGAATCTACCTTCAACATCCCCTCACTCAAGTCTATCCTGGGAGGTTCGATTCCCATCCGATGAGTTGGCTCTTCCTTTTGTGATTTCTCGGAACCCCTGTAAAGAACCTGTTCTCCTTTACTGCCATCTCTATATATTGTTATTCCTTTTACTCCTAATTTATATCCCAGGAGATAGATATCTTCCACGTCCTGAGGTGTGGCATAATAGGATAGATTGACTGTTTTGGATACAGCGTTGTCCACCCACTTCTGGAAAGCAGCTTGCATTATAACATGCCATTTTGGGTCAATATCATGAGCTGTAACGAAGATCCCTTTTGCATCTTCAGGAATCTCCCCTACATTTTCTAAACTTCCTGTGAGCGCAACCTGCCGCATCAGGTTATCAGAATAGAATCCTCTTTCCTTCGCTATCTTTTCAAAATGTTTGTTTGACTCTAGGAGTTCAGTCCCATCCATTACGTTTCTTATATATACTACGGCAAAGAGGGGTTCTATGCCACTTGAACAACCAGCTAATATGGAGATAGTTCCCGTTGGCGCTATCGTCAACCTTGTAGCATTCCTTATTGGTAATTCTCCATTCAGGTCGTAGGTCGAACCCTTAAAATTTAGGAATGGCCCACGTTCCCCTGCAAGTTTTTCCGAAGCTTTCTTTGCTTCTTTTGCAATGAATTTAATTATTTCATTGGCAATAGATGTTGCCTTCTCGCTATTGTATGGGATGCCCAGTTGTATTAATAGGTCAGCAAATCCCATCACTCCTAACCCAATTTTTCTGTTTCCCCTTACCATTTTTGTTATCTCTTCTATCGGGAATTTTGACTGGTCTATTACGTCGTCAAGAAAGCGGACCGATTTATGAACGACCTCTCTGAGTTTGTCATAATTGATAGAATTGTCCTTTACCATCTTATCCAGGTTAATCGACCCTAAATTACAGGCTTCATAAGGTAGGAGAGGTTGTTCTCCACAGTCAAGTGACAAAAACCCATTGGCAATATAACTCAATGTTTTTGGTTCTGTCAAATCGTAAACCTTTTCATTTCCAATTTTCTTTATTGTTTTTACTTTAGAGTAAAATTTTTGCTGATAAAATCCTTCGAATTTAGCATTATTAAGTTTTTCTTGCTTCTCTTTTAATAGAAAAGAAATATCTTTTCTAAACCTTTCTCTTGATTCCCCAAATATACCCAATTCATAGAGAATTCCATCAGTATCGTATTTTTTTTCTACTCCATCGACAGTTATATATGAAAAAGTGCCTTTCCTTGGTTTTCTGGAACGATTCATAATTTTGCTTTTTATTCCCATATTTAGAAGCAAAAGTTGGACATCTTTTAACAGTTGTTTGCTCTTTGAGGTTAGAGCCAACCAGGAACTATTAGGTTTTGGGTTATTTCTGACGGTCCCATCAGCAGAAAACAAACCCCTTAAAAATCCGATTACAGCTTCTCTGGGGGCAGTGAATAAAGTGGTCGGTACTCTTTTTTCTTCCGATTTCCAACTCTTTACACCCAGTTTTTCAAAAAATTCCACGAAGAATTTACTATGGTAAGAGAGATGATAAACGCCATTCTCCCTTTTTACTTCCCTAATATCATAATTATACCATTTATTTAAGATGTTCTTCAATTTACTTAGAACCTCTACGGAGTCTGGTCCAAAACTAAAGCCAACCCTGCAATTCTTATCTCCGCAACGGAGCCATCCGTCTCCAATTAACCAACCAATTACTTCTCCTAATTCCTCGCTCCATTCATTGGGAAGATCGAATTGGTATTTTCTGCCATTTTTCCCTAAGCACTCATCTTTTACTTCAAATGGTAGCTTGTAATCCTTGTTGAAGCTGCCCTCGTCTGATTGGATTAAAACTTTCTCTCCAGGGGTTAAGTCTTGAAATTCTTTCCAACCTTGATCGGTCATTACTTTATGATCACCAGTGGCTTTTAGTTCATAACCTGCCTCTGTTTCTATCTTATAGATTTCTTTAACACCAGAGCAGAAGGCGCGGGTGATTGGGTTTAGATCTGTCCCCCTACGGTCATTTAATGGTAAAGAACTATTCTCCGTGCTTGCATGTATGCGGTTATCAGTGCTTATCTGTGGGTCCTCTTCCTGAAATCTCTTAACCAGGTCTTCCATTCTTTCCAGGCCTAATTCAGTGGAAACCAGAGAGTCACCTGTTACACATGGGTTAGTGCTCTCTATTTCACCTATATGAGGTGTAGGGTTGTCTTTATTTAATCGGTCCAGGAATACAATTCCAGGGTCGCCTGTTTTCCAGGCGTTGTACACAAGCAGGTCAAATATGGCCCTTGCCTTCACAGTTCTTACTACTTCATGGCTTCTTGGATTTTTTAACTCAATAGTTTCGTTCTTTTCAACTGCTTTCATAAATTTTTCATCTATGCCAACAGAGATATTAAAATTACTGAATTGAAGTGTTCTATCCTTTGCAGTAATGAAATCGAATATATCGGGATGGTCATATCGCAGGATTCCCATATTTGCCCCTCTCCTTCTTCCACCCTGTTTAATCACATCTGTGGCTACATCAAAAACGCGCATGAAAGAGATAGGGCCCGAGGCAACGCCTCCTGTGGATTTTACAATATCGTCAGAGGGACGAATGCGGGAGAATGAGAAACCTGTCCCGCCTCCACTCTTATGTATCAGGGCAGTATACTTCACTGCATTAAATATGCCTTCCATGGAGTCGGGGATAGGGAGTACGAAGCAGGCTGAGAGTTGTTGGAGGGAAGTTCCTGCATTCATAAGAGTGGGGGAATTAGGGAGGAAGACAAGGGAACGCATAAGTTCATAAAATTCCTTTGACCACTTTTCAACATCTTCCTCGGTTCCATAATTAAGCTCTGCCTGTGCTATATTACTGGCTACTCTCTGGAACATTTCGCTGGGGGATTCCATCACCCTGCCTGCAGAATCTTTCAGGAGGTATCTCCTTTCAAGCACCTTTACAGCATTTAGGGTGAGCTTAATATCGTCTTCGACCCCTGTCAGGAGAGTCTTCGCTTCCCGTATTTCTGTCCTTTTCTGTCTGTACAGAATATATGCTTTTGCTGTAGCAGCGTGCCCCTGTTTTATAAGGACTTTCTCTACGCTATCCTGTATTGTTTCAACCTCTGGAATGTTATTTCCTAATTGTTCTACAAGGCGAGCTTCTACTTTATCTGCAAGTCTTCTTGCGAGTTCTATATCTGAACCACCGACCGATTTGGCCGATCTAAATATTGCCTGAGCAATCTTCTCCTTATCGTATGGGACTATTCTCCCATCTCTTTTCTTTACTTTATCAAACATGCTCCCTCCTCATTCATTATTATCTTGCCACAGAGTTCTTAGAGGTTATTTTTGTCACGGGACTCAAAAAATTAGTGGTCGCTTTGTCCCATCTCTTCTTGCATGCTTTGGTTGTCCCTCGAAGGTTTCTTATCATTTAACTTTTGACTCTTACACTCGCCATTAAAGCATGTTTTGTGGATATCATTCATCGGCAACTGCTCTTAATATCCCTAATTGTCCTAATGGATTTCAGTAACTCTTAATAGTATATATATCAAAATCCATAATATTTCAAGAGGAAAATTTTTTTGATAGATGCGTGTAAAATTAGCTGGTAATTTTATTCTCTCCTTCTCTGCAATATTCTATTTCTCCATTAATGATTGTCATATAGATCCCTTGTTTGCCAATAATGACAAGATCGGCCCTCATCCCTTCTTCAATGCTTCCAACCTCTCCTTCCTTGAAGGAAGCGTATGCACCCCCTTGTGTATAAGCTCTTATTGCATCCGTTTTTTCAATCCTCTGAGGGGTGAATGGAGCTTCTGTAACCTGTTTTATCCCGAAAAGAGGACCATAGGGCATTCCATCAGAACCAAAGGTAACCATTCCACCTTCCCTCAGGATGAAACATATGCGATTATTATCTTTATAATTTTTACCTAGAGCCTTTTCATATAGTCCACCCGGCTTAGACCATTTTAAGAAGTTGGGTTGCATTGAAAGGATTATATTTTTCTTTTTTGCTTCTCTTATTTGCTCATCAGTTGCCAGTTCGAAATGCTCTATACGGTGCCTTGCAGGGTTATCTATGGGATTTTTATCCATTGCGTCAAGTATCATCTGAATGGCAAGGTCACCAATAGCATGTATTGCCAGTTGGTATCCTTTATTGTTTGCGAACTGTATTAATTCTTCTAATTCTTCTTTATTCTTTAGAAGTAACCCATTCCCTTTTTGAGTATAATGAAAATCCTTAAGAGCAGCGGTTCTGGCTCCTATGGATCCATCAGTGAATGTCTTGATTCCGGCAAGTTTTACCCGATAACTGGATTTTAAATTCTTCATTTTGTCGGTATAATTTTCTGTTATAAAACCATAAATGGATAGTTTTAACTTTCCTTTATCTTCAAGGGCCTGGTAGAGCTTGAAGTGCTCCGGAATCACTATATCATGGATTGAGGTTATCCCGAGTTTTATTATTTCAGATTGTGCCAGAAGAGTTACTTCTTGCATTCCTTCCTTAGATGGTGGGAATATCTCGTTAATTTTTAAGACCACTTCCTCTTTAAGTATTCCTGTTCGGTGATTTACTATGGTATAGGTCGGTGGTATTCTGGAAAGTCCAGGGTCGTTGGCAATTGCTATATGTCCGCATACTCTCCTGAGGATAATTGGTTTTTTTGAGGATATTTTATTCAGTTCCTTTTTTGTCGGGAATTCCTCATCTTCCCAGTTACTTTCATCCCAGTCTTCGGCTATGGTGACTTCTTCTCGTTCTTTTACCCTTATCCATTCGCTCAATCGTTCGTATAATTCCTTCTTTGATTCAATTTTAGATAGATTCAAGCGGTTCTTCTTTAATGCAAATTGGATGAAATGGGTATGGGAATCACAGAATCCAGGACAGATATCTTTACCAGGGAATAAAAATTCCCTATCTGGTTTCCCGGGCGAGGTAATGAGTCCATTTTCTATATAAATGTCATTTATCTTGAGCATTTATTTTCCCTGTATAAAAAATAGGCCAGCCAATATCAAAATTATTCCTATCCACTGATGGGGTTTTGGGAAATTACGGTTGTAAATGTCATATACTACGGATACCAGCGGATGTAAACTGGCTACAGGTATTACGAGACTTACGTATGAGATATCTACCGCAAGATAGAATAGTACGGACCCTGTATCACTGACTACTGCGCTGCTGATTGCGAAGAGGAAATCTCTTGGTTTGACCAATCGAGGGTTTATAATCCTGTTATCTTTCTGCTTCTTTTTTAAGCCTGTAATTAAATAATAGGGGGTCCAGATTAGGAGAGCAAGTGCAGCAAAGAATAGATTCAGATTGAATGGTTTTACTATTCTAACAGATATTTCACTAAAACCCCCCCATATGCCCCAGCCAATCATGGTTATCAATGCTGGAATGATCCATTTACCTTCCCATATTCCATTCTTGAATTGAATATCCTTTATCGATAGGAGTATTATGCCTGCTGTGATTGAAAAGATAGCTGCAACCTGAATTTTTGTTATTGGATTATGAAAGACGAATACCCCAATCAATATACTGATAACAATTCCAGAGGAAGTTATTGGAGCTATGAGAGAAACAGGTGCTTCTTCCAATGCTTTATAGTAAAATATAAAAGAAACTGCAGCACACCCTTCCGAAAGAAGTGGAAAGAGATAATTGCCTGGTAAGAAAGGTGACCCGAATATTATCCATATAGACAAATAGAATATGAAGCTGGTTACCCCAACAGTAAATAAAATGCGTCGGGGGGAAAGTCGAATTGTGCCAATCTTGGCTAATACAGCAGAACTACCCCAGAAAAAAGCAGTTGCAATTGATATTACAAACCAGTTCATAATTCCCCTTTTTATCGTTAAAAGGTCCGATTAATGAGAAAGAACTAATATCTTTCTCGCTGTCTCTTCCCCATCTTACAGTTGGGATAAGGGATAGCATAAATAAAACAAGGTAGATAATCTTGTTAGCAAAGATGTATATCGATGCTTATTTGCCAATTTTAAAAACTTATCTACTGCGTTTAATTTTTCTTTCTAATCCCCCACGGATTGATTGAGGAATTTGTTAAACTCAATATAGAATTCGTTCATCAGTATTTTTCGAACTTCCCTTAGGGCTCTGCTTTTTGCCGCCTCAAAAGTTGCATGGCCTTCGCGTCCTTCCCTGGCAAAGGTTTCCATAGTATTCCCGGTCATTCCATTGTAAACATCTATAAGTAGTCTCCAGCGAACGAATTTATCCTCTCTCGGAAGGTCGATGGGTTCTATTTTAAGATGAGCTTTTATAGTGAGGTCTGCATTTTCCCCATCACAAGTAAAGCCAGTTTCCTGGATGACCTCACGCAAGAATCCAGCGAATTCTTCTGGATATACTCCTATAACCTTGATACTAACGGTTATATTCCTTCCAAGATCATAGAGTTCTTTCGTAAGTCTTTGTTTTGTAATTGGCGGTTCCGGGGTATCATCCATCTGAGATATCAGGCGATGGATCTGACGGAGCCCTTCGTTTACCGAAGCAATCTGCATCGCTTTTTTTAGATATATGAATTTTTCTAATTTGTCAATTACTGTATGAGAGGATGAGTAGTACTCTTCCAGGACATCGTCATTTTTCTTTATTTCCTCCAGATACAATGGTTCTGTCTCTGCGCGGTTAATAAAAACGAGTACATAAAATGTTCCGGTTTTTTCGTCGAAGAAGGTCTCACCGTCCCTGACATTGATTAGTCTATTTTCGCTCTTTAGTGCACTCTTTGTAAGAAGATTAATGGAATGGTCAACATCTATCTTTTTCTCTTTCCTTTCCTCTGTGTATGCCTCGATAATCCTCTTATCAAAGGAGACGTCGACCGAGAAGATATTTGATAGAGATGCAATGGCATCCCTTTTTGCTTCTTCTCTTGAACTACCACTCCCGACAGCAGTGATATAGAGCGCTTCATGATATTTAGAAGTGGGGTCCCCAATCCATCTCGGAAGTTCCTTTGCACTTTTTGCTGAAGCACATCCAAATAATAATAGTAGTAAACATGCCTTAAGACTTAGGGTATTTTTGATTGGATTATATTTCTTATTTATCATCGATATGAAACCCCCTCAATTAGGTTCAATCCACCCTTTCCTACCTCTACACCCTTTTTTGTTTCCCTATCTATAACTTTACTGCGGTCATTTAGATATTCAAAAGTGATATCATATATCCCAGGCAATAGATCAATCCTTCCAACAAAGGCATTTCCCGGCATTGTTCTCCAGCATCGGAGGTCAGCGCTTTCTGTATATTCGGTTACCCTGTCAACAGCAAACTTTAGGATTGCACCCAGGAGTTCCTTATCCTCTGTTTTTTTATCTATTTCATCCGATGCTTTCTTATCTGCCATTGCCTTGAGGAAGGTTCTTACCCCTGCTCGTAGATATATAATAGGTTTTTTGACTTCAAAGGTTTTTCTTGCTACATAGCTAAAATCCTCAAGGAGTTGCATTTCTCCTAAACTTTTCCCATTTGCCAGGATTCTTATCCTTTTTATACTCGTTTCTCTATCTGCGATTGTTGGAACGGCAAACTTGAAGGTAAGATCTTCTTCTCCTTCATATCTGAAGAATAGTCCTGAGTCTTTCTGCCCGGGAATTTTAATCCTTCCAAGTTTTAGATCCGGATTGAGATCCAGTTGCAATTCCAGAGGATTTTTAACAGGACTTTTGCCCACAAAGCAAATGGGATACACGGAGACCTTACCTCCCTTTGATGTTTTGAGTGCTTTATCCAGGAAACCTCCTATATTAGCTCTGGTTGCTTTCTCTACTCTTCTTCTATCAATTTTTGCATCATCAAGTTTACCGAGTTGTTTATAGGAGACCATGCTCATATAACTTCCAAACGCTGAGTATCTAAGGTCTGTATGCCCGGCTTTGAATTTTATCTTCTCTTTGCCCTTGCTGAGTTCATCGGCCATCCCTTTATATTTACTTGAAAGTTTTGATAATTTGGTATCGATCCTTCTTACCTCGACCATAGCGTCTTCAAGGTTGTCTAAGTGGATATAATTTAATGCCATTAATGCATTTATAAAGATGTTCTCGTAGTCTTCCCCGGAGTAATCGAGGACATTATCATTGAGTAGCATTGAGGTGGCCAACTTGGATATGCTCTTTGTGAAGTTTTCCTCAATAGCCTGTTCTGCTCTCAAGAGGTATTTATTACTCTCTTCATATTTTTCTGCATTATAGAATGCAATACCCATATCGAGGTAGAAGAGAACCCTATCCTTCTTTTCGTATTTGCCTTCTTTTCTTGCCTTTTCTATCTCTTTTACCGCTTTCTGGTAATTACGGGTGGAAAATTCCCTATCAATGTCCTCGTAATGACCCAGCTGGGTTTGAAGTGATGCGCATGAAGATAGGAAGAAAAGGGCAAGGAGTGAGAATATCCAGTCTCGATGATGAACCGCTCTTACCACTTATATCCCGCTTGCTCGATAAGTTTCTTTATTTTCTTGTTACCTATCCAGACCTTGAGATTCTGTTCTACATCTATCAATTCAAGGTCAACTGAATAGAGTATTGCTTTTTTACCTTCTAATACATCTTCTACTGATTTGAATGTTCCGATGAGAACGAAATCGGCTCCATATTCCTGTCCCAATCTCTTTGCGGTTTCAAGCGATGCGAATACCTGTTGGTCCTTTCTTTCTTCTCTTATTTCCTCTCTTTCTTCCTTTGATGCTACAAACTGAACCTGACCCGAGTTTATAAGCTCTCTTTCTATATCTTTTGTGAATATTTCCATGTTGACATGTTCAGTGCTCATGTTCCTGATTGTTCCAACGATAACTGTTGGATTCATACCCTTTTCCTTCAGAAAGTTTGTAAGCCAGATGCGGGATAGCATGTCGGATACCATCTTTTCGGCTACAAGTCTTGAGTCAGTGTCGTTCCATTCACCTGAGAGGTCAGTTACCTCAGTGGTTTCTATTCTCTTTACGGTTCTACCCCCTCCACAACCGACGAGGATAACCAATCCGACCAATAGTAACATTGTAATACGACGCATAATACCTCCTTTTTCGATGAGTATAATGTTTTTATTTTTAGAAGTCAAGACATCACCTAAATAAACTTGACATCTTAGGGGGATTTTGTTACAATTTATAATAACAATTGAAAAACTTTATTTCGGAATTTAGCAAATAGATATTCTAAAATTAAAATTTAAATTTAGCTGAGGAGGAATTATGTTATTTCTATTATTACTTATAAACTCCACAGGTGATACAACAAGTTTCTACAAGGTAACCCAGGGTTTTTATCACATTTACTACCAAGTGCATGCTATCGAGAGACTCGATTTGAATTCTGTTATTATCTATTCTGAGGAACCCCTTAAAACTAATAGCTCGCTGGTTTCGGACGGCTCTTATATCCTTACCTCTTTTGAAGACGGATATGGTTTTCATAGAGCCATAACCTCTGCAAGCTGGGATTTATTATCACTAACGGATATATCTGATATGGTATATTACCCATATTATTTATCTCTTTTGAGGATATGTGTGGCCGTTCCAGGTAAAGGGGTTTACTATAGCATTAATGGGGGAGAAAGTTGGAGTGATGTGGATAATGATAATCTCCCTGATAAAAATGTGCATTACTGTGCGCTTTCTCCAACAGATACGGTAGAATCCTGGCTTGATTATGTTTATTATGCCGGTGGTCCAAATGGGGTTTATAAAAAAAGTGCTAAACCATGGGAGTCCTGGGAGAAACTACCAACTGTAGGCCTCTCTGATTCCAGTATAACGGACTTATTTGGTGCTAAGGATACAAATTCCGTATTTGCAGGGACAGAGAACGGTATCTTTTGCTATAATGATTCTGATTCACTGTGGATAGACATCTCCGGTAATCTCCCTGATTCCTCGATATCGACCATAGCAGTTAGTCCAAATACCGATTCTCTTATCTATGTTGGAACCCCTTCAGGATTATATTATACCAATGATTTTGGTAATAACTGGAGTGGAGCGAATTTATCCGATTCTGTATGGGCAATTAAGATTGCATCTCCTGAGACGCTCTATGCAGGAACCCAATCGGGTATCTACCGTTCGATTGATGGAGGAGTAAGTTTTTCATCCATAAACAACAATCTCTATCAACTTGGTCCTGTTCCTTATGTCCACAGGGTTCATTCAATAGAAGCTTTATCACCAGATACCATTGTTATCGGTAATGAGCAAGGGGTTTATGTATCCTATAATGCTGGTTTAATATGGAGACAGGACAACAATAGGATAATAAAAGAGGTAGAAGACTGGATGGTGGATTCAGTGTATACCATCTTTGAAGAATCCTCTCCGGGAGACCCTATGAATGGCATCTATGATATTCTTACCAATAAACTGGGTAATGAGCCGGATGTTGATGGTAATGGAAAGATATACCTATTATTAGGGGACATAAATGGTGAAGATTGGCCATATGATGAATGTGCTTCCCACTTTGATCCTATAAATCAGTATCCAGAGGAGGTTGTTGATACACTCTTTACCCCTCAGCATAAGACCAACTATTCTGAGATACTATATATTGACCCGATTGAATTCTCATCCAGTATGGATGAATTGAGAAAGCAATTCACCCACTCGTTTCATCAGATGCTTCACTGGAATTATGATGCAGATGAAGAGGAATGGGTTAAGAGGGGAGGAGATGGATATGCAGAATATCTTATTGAATATGGGGATGGGAATACTGTTCCCGGTACCATTTATGTCTCGAGGGGCTATTTGACAAACCTGAATCAGAATTCGCTTTTTACCCTTTATATGTTTCTTTATGAGAACTATGGAGGGAATGGTTTTATCCAGGATTTGATTCAATCACCATATAATGGCTTTGAGGGTTTGGATTCTACCCTTTATGCCAATGGATACTCTACCAACCATGATACGGTTTTCCTTGATTGGGAGAAATCTTTCGTTTTTGATGGTCTTTCACTCATTGATATCAATTATTCACCTTTAATTGTTATTGATGATTGGAACCCCGAGGTCTTTAATGAAAAGGCCGGATACAGAAATAATGTAATGAAGGCAGAGAGTTTGAATCTTGCTACTGATTCACTGTTCTTTAATGCCGATGATGAATTAAGTCCGTATCTCATGGTAATAAAATGTTCTCCAGCAGGGACAACCTCTTCTTTTATTACGCTTGATTCATATAATGAGGCATTCATATCTCTTGATGACTCTGTTGTCTATCTATTCCCATTACTCACGGAAGCAGGAGATTATCTCATAGATACAAAGCCCTGGTCATTCCTTCCACCCAGGAATTTGGAGGTGATAAGAGATTACAGGAGAGACACAGTAGAACTTGTCTGGGAAGAACCAGAGGTTCGAAAAGGTGATACACGCCATTTGCTCAATTATGGCCTGTATCGCTCAGTGAATGATACCACTTCATTCAGTCTACTTACCCCGGTTGATACAACCTTCTATCTTGATAACAGCGTCCAGAACGAATCCACGTATTATTATTATGTGCGTGGGGTTTATGAAAGTGGAGTAAGTCCTCCTTCCGATACGGCCAGCGGACATCCAACACAGTTCCCACCTCCCTTATCCTTCAGAGGGATGGGTGGAGATAGTGTTGTTACCTTATTCTGGTCAATACCGGATACGGGAAGAAAGGAGTTGATGAAAAATATAAAAAGTTCATCTGATGACAGGGGACTCATTGGATTCAGGCTCTATCGCCGTTTGATATCCGATGCCTATTTTACCCAGATTGAATCCCTTTATGCCGGGACCTATTATAATGATATTATGGTGATGAATGATACCACCTATATCTATGGGATATGCTCTATATATGAAAGTCCGGATGGGGTGAGCCCGATTATAGAATGTCAGGTGTCCACTATCTCAGGTGGGCCTACGACCGTGAAAGAATCTAGAGCAATCAGAACCGGCGACCTCTGGACTACTGTTTCCAACTTTGGAGTATTTGGAGATCCCAATGCTTCTTCCACGGGCTGCTCTTCCTATGGATGGCCTGGAAGTGAAGGAATTATATATCTTTATGCTGGTGATATATGGTTGGGGGCAAGGATAGGCGGTACTCCATATGTTAGTGCCTATGATGGGCCCGATGAATTCGAACCAGAAGGATGGGAATGGATTGGTCCAGGAAAATCAGATTTTGATATTGTATCTGCATATCATGACTGGGGTGCTTTTAATTGGGGAAGAGGTATCGGAGTCAAAGTCATCCAGCGAGCACTATCCTGGGCGGATGGACCTGCTCGTCATATCATTGCCTATGAATTTGATGTAATATATGACCAATCCCAATCAGATATTGGAGCACCGGATACTCTTGATAGTTTCTACTTATCTATCCGTTTTGATGCAGATGTCTCAGGAGCTGACCCAACCGATCCCCACATAGATGATTTAGTCTCTTATGATGGGTGGACTAATGGTGAGTGGAGTTCACTTTCTCATTATCCGTCACCATCGGATGACTATACAATCCTACAAGACACTACTCTAATTATTCCTGATGGTGTTCCTGACCAAATATGTCTCTTTGGTGATGACCCAAATGAATGGACCATCCTTGGAGATACACAACAAATCTGGAGGGATATGTCCTTTATACTCGATGGAGATAATCCAGATGAGATAGGGAATGATTCAACGGATAATGGATTATCCGCCGGTTTCTTCTTTGGTTCCATGCTCTATGCGCCAGAATCTCCCAATGATTCTCTCTGGCTTGATATAAATAGTGATACCTGTAGGCTTGCAAGACCCATATCTCATCAATGGTGGAACTGGAATAATGACCCTGGAAGCGATGCAGAGAGGTTTGCTTATATGACCGGAGAACATCCTATGTCCTTTGGGTATAAGTTCATTCCACATCCATACGATGTAGGTGCGGAAGTGTTTGAATATCGATTCCTCTTAACCTATGGACCATATTCCATTGCAAATGGAGATACCCTTCATTTTGTTCTTGCCACAGGAGTAGGGCAGGGTTTAAATGGTGGAATAGATTTAGGATATGGAAGGGGTTATCTTCCTGGTGCAAGACAATTAAGTGATTATGCGCTTATGAAGTATTATCAGGGTGCAATGCATAGTGACCCATATCATCCATCGAGTTATAAGGAAGACATCCACTGGAATTATGATGATACAGGGATTGAGGAAGAGATATTGGAGAATAAACTAATATTGAATAACTCCATTATACTCAACGGAACCCTACTCTTAGAACTTCAATTAAAGGAAAGGAATAGAGTGGAGGTAGAGATATATGATAAGGTTGGCAGGTGCGTAAAGAGTATAAGGGATTCCTTTGATAGAGGGAAGGGTAGTCTCGTTATTCCCCTACATTCATTATCATCGGGTGTATACTTTATTAGAGGGGAGATAAATGGGGAGGTTATTTCCAGAGAAAAGGTGGTTTTGATTAGATGATATTTAAAGTTAAATAAGGAGGTTTTATGTTATTACTTATTATTCTGATTGGCTTTGCTGATAGTAATATAAATTCATATAAAACCTCTAATAGTGAATACGAACCCAGACCAATTGTTACTGGTGACCTCTGGACTGTTATCTCTAACTCTGGGTGTTTTGGAGCACCTGATACTGATGCACCTGGTGATGCTTCCTATGACTGGCCAGGGAGTGTGGGTTATTATTATCTCTGGCACGGAGGCCTCTGGGTTGGAAAAATAAACGGTGGAAATTTCTATGTCTCTCACTGTAGCTACGGCGATAATGAATGGGAAGGGGAAGGATGGAGTTGGATTGGTCCGGGGAAATCAGATTTTGATGTTGTCGGCTCCTATCACGACTGGGGTTCCTACAATCCATCTGGTAGGGCTATTGGAATAAAAGTGATCCAGAGAGCACTCTCGTGGAGAGATGGTCCCCTGGCTCATTTAATTGCCTATGAGTTTGATGTAATATATGACAAGGCTCATTCACAGATTGGAACACTGGATACTCTCGATAGTTTTTACCTCTCTGTTTGCTTTGATGCAGATGTCTCTGAGTTTGATTCTACTGATTGCTATTTGGATGACCTTGTATGTTATGATGGATGGGCTAATGGTGGGTGGGATACGCTCACTCATTTTCCTTCTCCGTCAGATGAATATACAATCTTGCAAGACACTACTCTAAATATTCCAGATGGAATTCCTGACCAAATATGTCTCTTTGGTGATGACCCAAATGAATGGACCATCCTTGGAGATACACAACAAATCTGGAGGGATATGTCCTTTATACTCGATGGAGATAATCCAGATGAGCCAGGGAATGATTCAACGGATAATGGATTATCCGCCGGTTATATCTTTGTATCCATGCTCTATGCGCCAGAATCTCCCAATGATTCCACATGGATAGATGATAGTGGTGATACCTGCCGCCTTGCAAGACCCACCTCTCATCAATGGTGGAATTGGAATAATGATCCGGGAACCGATGTAAATAAGATTAAATATATGCTTGGAAAGCATGGTATGTCTCTTGGATATAAATTCATGCCCCATCCATACGATGTAGGTGCGGAAGTGTTTGATTATCGTTTTCTCTTAACCTATGGACCATATTCCATTGCAAATGGTGATACCATTCATTTCGTTCTTGCCACAGGAGTAGGGCAGGGTTTAAATGGTGGAATAGATTTAGGATATGGAAGGGGTTATCTTCCTGGTGCAAGACAATTAAGTGATTATGCGCTTATGAAGTATTATCAGGGTGCAATGCATAGTGACCCATATCATCCATCGAGTTATAAGGAAGACATCCACTGGAATTATGATGATACAGGGATTGAGGAAGAGATATTGGAGAATAAACTAATATTGAATAACTCCATTATACTCAACGGAACCCTACTCTTAGAACTTCAATTAAAGGAAAGGAATAGAGTGGAGGTAGAGATATATGATAAGGTTGGCAGGTGCGTAAAGAGTATAAGGGATTCCTTTGATAGAGGGAAGGGTAGTCTCGTTATTCCCCTACATTCATTATCATCGGGTGTATACTTTATTAGAGGGGAGATAAATGGGGAGGTTATTTCCAGAGAAAAGGTGGTTTTGATTAGATAGAGAGACTCTAAGTTCTTGGTTCTGAGTTCAGGGTTCTGTGTTAGTATTAATCAGTTCAAATCTGTGTCCAATTCAGGGGTTAGGATATAGGATATAGGATTAAGGATTAGAAGAAATTGTATGAAGAGAAGCAGGGATTAAAGGGTATGTGGTAAGGGACTCTTGACACTGGACACTCGACTCTTGACTTTCTGTGTTCTTTCCTATCTCTGTGGCAATATTTGAGGGGTTAAAAAAGTCTCACAGTAAAGAAACCCATCATAATAAGGGATGCGGTTATCTTGGTTAATGAGCCTCCAAGGACTCCAAGTATTGCCCCAGCCCCCGCCTTTGAGGCATCCTTTATATTCTTTCCGATTATGAGTTCACCTATCAGTGCAAAGAGGGGTGGGCCGATAAGGATTCCCCAGGGGGCAAAGAAGAGCCCCGCTATTATTCCCAGGAAAGCACCTATTATCCCAAACTTTGAAGAACCAAGTTTTTTTGCACCAATAGACCCCGCGACATAATCGAGAATTACGGTTAAGACTGTTACTATAAGGAATATCAAAAGGAGATTCTGCGAAATAATCATAAAATGTGTCTTCCAGGCGTAGAGAAATATACCGGAGAATACAAGAGGAGTTCCCGGTAACATTGGTATGATACAACCTGTGAGTCCGATAATCATTATAATATAGGAAATTATCAAAACGAGTATATTCATTTTATAACTACACCATTACCGAAAGAAAGGTGGTAAGGTAGAGGGTCCGCGACCCGCCATTTGTTTCATTAATTTCTTTACCATATTGTATTCCTTTATCAATTGATTGATATCCTGAACCGATGTTCCGCTGCCTGTTGCGATTCTTCTTTTTCTCGAAGCATTGAGTATTTTAGTGTTACGGCGTTCTTCCGGGGTCATTGACTGGATGATTGCCTCAGTCTGGATGAGTTGTCTTTCATCCATAAGTTTTTTTAAATCCTGACCACCCGGTAGCATCTCTACTAAATCTTCAATCGGCCCCATTCTCTTTAGTTGTTTTATCTGGTTTAGGAAATCCTCTAAATCCAGTTTTGCTTCTTTTATCTTTTTCTGAAATTCCTCTGCTTGCTCTTTTTCTATTACTTTTTCAGCTCTTTCCTGCAGGGTTTTTATGTCTCCCATCCCGAGGATTCGAGTGGTAAGCCTTTCAGGTTGCAACAATTCAAGATCAGAGCTTTTCTCTCCCGTTCCTATGAATTTTATTGGCTTACCTGTTACCTCCCTCATCGATAGTGCGGCACCACCTCTTGCGTCACCATCCATCTTGGTGAGTATTATTCCAGTGAGATCAATTTCCCTGTCAAATGCTCCTGCTATATTTACTGCATCCTGTCCGGTCATTGAATCTGCAACGAGGAGAACCTCTGAAGGTTTTGCAGCACTTTTGATTTTTTTGACCTGGTCTATCATCTCTCTGTCAATATGTAATCTTCCTGCTGTATCGAAGATGAGTGTATCATATCGTCTTATTACGGACTGGGTTAGTGCCTGTTTACATAGGTTGACTTCGTCATCAAGACGCTTTTCGAAATAGGGGAGTTCTTCCCTTTTTGCAAGGTCCCTGAGCTGTTCAAAAGCTGCGGGTCTCTTAACATCAGCAGGGATGAGATACGGCTTCCGTCCCTGTTTTCTTAAGAGACTTGCAAGTTTAATAGCTGTTGTTGTCTTACCCGAACCCTGAAGTCCCACAAGAAGAATAGAAGCTGGCTGCCCTGAAAGTTTTAATGGTTCCGTTTCTCCAAGTAGTCCTATCAATTTTTCTCCCACAATCTTCATTATCATTTCTGCAGGGCTAAAACTCTCGTATATCTTTCGGTTTATTGCTTCCTTTTCAACTTCCGAAACAAAGTTTTTTGCAACCTGTAAGTTGACATCTGCCTCAAGGAGGGCACGTCTGATATCTTGCATTCCCCTTTTTACGTCAGACTCCTTCAGTTTCCCTCTACCTCTGAAGCTCCTTGCTATATTCTTTATCCCTTCCGTAAGATTTTCAAACATATTATAGGTAATATAGGAAAATTTGCGTCTATTGCAAGAGCTTTCCTTAAGGAATATGGTATAATGGTCAAATAGTGAAATGGTTAGATGATTGATCATTTATTGGTGATTTTAAAGAATGGCACCATTGACTCAACCACTCAACGACTAAACTGCTCAACTATTTAACTACATTAATCTGCGTCCATCTGCGTTTAGATTTTGGTGGGGTTAGGGGTTTTTAATCAGTTATTATCTGTGTAAATCTGTGTTTTCATTTAACTTTGGACATTGGACGTTGGACATTGAACTAACAAAAACAATTCTTCTCTGTGTCCTCTCCTGTCTCTGTGGCTAATCTCTTTCTTAAACCGTGAGTTTACCGTGGCATAACCCTTGGTGGTGTGTGCTTTTGTGGTTTCATTTCCGGGTACCGGGGACTGAATGCTGAAAGCTGATATCTCCCCACGACTATTGACTCTCGACTTCTTTATAAGGACTTGACTTGTATTATATTATATGTATATATAGTGCAAAAAGATA
>Ga0315538_1000053_pt1 | contig 73102 bp, 66 predicted proteins | sample SalMarSW160230MG_2_FD_203834 | JGI IMG/M metagenome (GOLD analysis project Ga0315538, IMG submission 203834) | Salt marsh sediment microbial communities from the Plum Island Ecosystem LTER, Massachusetts, United States - Salt Marsh Sediment SW1601-230 ...
CCGGTTACCCATCCTACGTCGGCGGTGCACCAGTATACGCTTTCTTCCTGTATGTCAAAAACCGTTTTGTAGATGGAGTTTATGTAGACCAGATAGCCTCCTGTGCTGTGAACTATACCCTTCGGTTTCCCCGTGGTTCCAGAAGTGTAGAGAATAAAGAGGGGATGATTACTTTCAACGGGTAAGGGAGGAACAGCTTTTTCTATGTGCTCTGCAGCCTCGTGATACCACACGTCTCTGCCTTCCTTCATTTTGATTTCGTGACCCGTTCTCTTTACAACAATTACCTTCTTCACTGACGGCGTGTTTTCCACGGCCTCATCAACTATTTCTTTTAGTTTGATGATTTTTCCTCTTCTGAAGCCCCCGTCTGATGTTATGACAACTTTAGCTTCAGTGTGGTTTATTCGATCCGCAAGAGCCTGTGCACTGAACCCGGAAAAGACTACAGTATGTATTGCGCCTATTCTGGCGGTTGCCAGCATGGCTATCATCATTTCAGGTATCATGGGTAGATAAAATGCTACGCGGTCTCCGTCCTTTACGCCCATTTTTTTGAGGGCAGCCGCTAACTTGTTCACTTCTGTGTAGAGTTGTGAGTAGCTTAGTGTTCTTTTTTCGCCGTTTTCTCCTACCCAATATATGGCTACTTTGTTTCTTCTCCAAGTTTTTAGGTGTTTGTCGACGCACAGGTAGGAGGCGTTTAGCATGCCTCCGGGGAACCATTTTGCGAAGGGTATGTCCCAGTCGAGCACTCGATCCCATGTGCTGAACCAATCAAGTTTTCTTGCTTCTTGCTCCCAAAACTCTTCTATGTCATCTAATGATTTTCTGTATGTGTCCATATACCGTTTTATAGGCCAGTATCTTAATTCAACTGGAAGAGAATCCGTTTTCATTCTATCACCTATGTCTCATTTGCGAGCGAACACAAAATGCTCCAGCAATATATCTTTTGCGGAGTCGATTGTAGAACAGACAGCGATCAATTTTGCTGTTTTATGTTGAATGTCAGGTCTTTTCATGATTGTTTGTGTGGTTGGCGGGCCCGCAGGGATTTGAACCCTGGGTTTCCGGCTCCGAAGGCTTACGCGCCACCATTTTCAGGCGACTCGACGCCTTATCCAAACTAGGCTACGGGCCCTACCGAGAATAGATGTTAGAATGGTGATTAAAGTATAGCGGCAGTTCACTCTTTCTGGTGTTGTGAATTTTTTGGTTCGTTGCTAATGGCTAGGCACGTTTTGGGGGATGCGGAGAAAATCCTTTAGCGCTGAAGATGTAGATGCCGCCCGCAAACTCCCTTTTTCACTTATCAGAGTTGGTGATCGATTTTTGAAAAATCCTTATATTTAAATCATTTATTTCATGTTAAGACAATCATGAAGAAAATATACTTGGCTGCAATTTTTTGTTCTCTGCTGGTTGCTTCACTTTTCTTTATTTCCGATTTTCTTATTGACCCCCTCAAAAATGAATCTCCGGATGTTTTCGTGGGTATTGATGTGGCTTATAGCGATGTTGAAGAAATCAAAGACCTTGTTGACGAAATAAGTTCTTACACTAACACCTTTGTGGTAGGCAGCACAGGAATAACATATGATGTTGCTAAATTGAATGACGTTTGCAACTATGTTTACGATAAGGGCATGTACTTTATGATTTACATGCATCCAGACCCTGACGGGTTTGATGAGCAACAGCAGTGGGTGAAGGATGCTAGAACCAGATGGGAGCAGCGTTTCCTTGGTTTATATACATATGATGAACCTGGAGGAAGACAACTGGATAACGCCACATACAGAGTATTAAATGAAACATCTGCCAATTATATAGATGCCGCGGAAAAATACGCCAGTCAATTAAACAATAATCTTGGGTATGTCAGGGAGAATCCTATTAACGCTGGAAATTTAACTTTGTTTACTTCAGATTATGCCCTTTACTGGTTTGATTACAAAGGAGGCTATGACGGGGTTTTTGCAGAGTTTGGTTGGAATTACAGCCGGCAATTGAACGTAGCACTCTGCAGAGGAGCAGCAACAGCCCAAAATAAGGAATGGGGCGTAATGATCACATGGACATATAATCATCCGCCATACCTTGAGTCAGGTGACAAACTCCTCGAAGACATGGTTCTTGCATATGACAATGGAGCAAAATACATTCTTGTCTTTGATACCAACAAAAACTATACTCATGGAGTTCTAGAGGAAGAACATTTAGATGCTTTGAAGCAATTCTGGAATTATGCAAAAAATAATTCTCGAAAGACTGAGGCTTCGTCTGAAAGAGTCGCGTACGTTCTGCCGAAAGGTTATGCCTATGGTTTTCGTGGTCCAAATGACAAAATTTGGGGGTTTTGGGAGGGAGAAGATGACCCGCTTAGTTACGAGATAAGTGTAGATGTTGGCAAGTTTTTAGATGAATACGATACCAAATTGGACATAATTTATGATGATGGAATAGCTGTGGACGACACATACTCCCAATATATTTTTTGGAATGGAACGATAATCTTTGGGTCCTAGGCTTTATCTCCCGTAAAATGCCCAAAAAATATTACATTATAATCACCTCAACCCTGCAAGAAGGCGAAGCCCTTGTACAGCAAGGCTTTGAACTTGTCGGAAATGACGGAAGCGGATGCCTATGGCGGAAACCTAAAACCGTGTAAGATGTTGTTAGAGAGCGTGAACGGGAATTAAGCGTTAGAAGTTAGAATTCAATCAAGAAAATCCTTTAATAAATGGAGTATTTTATGGTGTGTTTATGGGCTTGTAGCTCAGTTTGGCTGGAGCGTTCGGCTGATAACCGAAAGGTCGAGAGTTCAAATCTCTCCAGGCCCACTTTTCAATTCACCTGGTCCACTTTAAAAAATTTTTTAGTGGTTATTTGCGTTTACGGAATAGCATGATTTCTTCGGGTGTGGTGCAGACGTATTCGAATCCGTTTTCTATTAGTTGGCGTGCTTCTTCGCTGTCTTTAGTTGCTTTTGAGGTGTAGTCGTCGCCTTTGAAGTCAATGAGTTGTGTGTATTTGAGGGTGTTCATGATGTTTTTGTGTCCTAGTAGCTGCATGACGTGAAGGATGTCTTTGGTTTTATGGTATTCCATGGTTGCTTTCCAGTGTCGGAAAGTGTGGAAGTGTATTTGTAGCAATCTTGGGTTCTGAAGTTTTCGGCTCAGGTTTGCTCTTTGTTTTTGGAATAGGCGTCTTTGTGTTCTGAGGTGTTTACAGAATATTTTGTTTGAATCTTTTCTTAATGAGATTAGTCGGCTTAGTAGTTTGTTTGAGAGTTTGAAGATTCTTGGTTTGCTTCCTTTTTCTGGTGTGATTCGGACTGTTCCTGCTTCGAGGTCTAGGTCGGTCCATTTGAGGTCGTTTGCTTCTCCCGATCTTGCTGCGGTTTCTTTTAGGAGTTGGAGGAATGTTGAGGTTTTTTTTCCGCATCCTGCTATTAGTGAGTCTATTTCTTTTTCTGTGGGGATGAAGGGTAGTTTTTGGGCGATTCTGTATCTTGGTGTATTCCATGTTTTGTTGTGCATTCTTAGGTAGGCGGTGTAGGCGTCTGCTGCGTTCATTTTTCTTTTGTTGCACCATTCTTGTTTGGCTATGGCTTCCTTGATGCTTTCCGGATCGTTTAGGTCTGCTCCGCGTTTTGTTAGTGTTCTTAGGAGTCTTTCTCTGGTTGTGATTGTTGAGGGTGCGTAGCCTTCTTTTTTCATCCACCATGCGAAGTTGAATAGGAGAGATTTTGTTTCTGTGTCTGTGGCTCCCGCAAGCCTGTTTTCTGTTCGGGTTTCCACTTTGACCAAATTTTTCGCCGCCTTTGTCTTGCTAACGCAGATTTGGCGATTAGAAAGTAAGCTAAAAGGCATATTTAATGCCATTCTATGGCTACTCTGAACCTGTTTAGGCTTATTGGAGCTGTTCAAACCGGTTTTGCTGAACCGGTAGTTGCATTCTCGGCAGAAATAGCGTTGTATTTTTCCTTGTTCTGTCTGTCTAGTCCCATCCTTCCATGTTTTGGTCGAGCCGCATTCTGGGCAGGTTGGGACCTGTTCTGTCATTGTTAAGCCTCAGGATGAAGAAACAGGCGCATCATTTGACCAGGTTTAGCCTCGAGTTTCCATCTTATTTCCCATGGAACCGTTATTCGGCCGTCAGATGATAGTTTGGCAAAGAATTCTTCTTTAAATGTGCTCCAACTGGTTGCTTGTTGCATTTTTATTCTTAAGAATCTGCCAGATTCTAGTTTGAGATGTTGTCTAACTTCTGTTGGTATTTGGATGCGATTTTCAGATTGTAGCATTGCTAGGAATTGTATTGGTTCATCTTTTCCCAACTTTTGTCATCTCCTTCCATCTTTTTTCAACTTTGTACAACTTTGGACACCTTTCCTTAACGGGCGATACAGTTGTCTTAAGCCCTGTTTTTGAAAAACAAGCTGGAAAATGCTTTGTTTCGTTTCTTTGAGTTTTTTTGCAGGCTGTCCTTCTTCTAAAAAGAAATCTGAGCATTTACATTTAAGGGTCATTGGGTCCATCTCCACCATCCTTCCGGATCCATGGCTATGTCTCCTTGGTCAACCAGTTTTTCGAAGAGGTGTTCAGCTTCAGGTTCGGTTAGTTTGGGATCGAGTTGTTTGGCTATTTTTTCGAAGTCTTGTTGGGTGCCATTTGAAAATTGCTCTCTTAGCCTGGATTCGAACTCAGACACTCCGAAAATTTGTAGCTTTTCTTCGATGCCACTAATTTTGGGCTCCTTTAATGTTTTAGAGTCCTGTTTAGGTTCCAAAGGCTCAAGAAAATATTCCTCCCTGAAAAGCGTCTCTATGAAATATTTCGTTAGGTCGCAACTTGAGTTTATGGGATGTTTTTCTTTGTCGATTAAATTGTTGCATATGAAGATGTTTTCTTGGGAGGAATAATTTTGGAGGTTTTCTAGCCAGTTTTTGAGGTCTTTTTCGTGAAAGAAGGGTGTAGATTGTCGGAGCGAATAATAGAGACGGCTTTCAGCCTTATTTAATGGATAAACTAGTCGCCGGCGTTTGTCTTCAGGGTCTTGTATGGTGTCTACCCAGCCGATGTCTCGTAATAGTTCGATGTACTTGTAGGCGCTTTTTTTGCTGACTTTTTCTGACATTGCTTCGTTATGTTTTTCGACTAGTTCTTCGTAGTTGGCGGGTCTTTGGAAGGGAATGATTATTTTGTGGTAGAAAGTTATGATGTGTCCGGGTATTCCTGCTCTGGTTGTTTCTTCGAAGTTTTTTAGTAGTTCCAATGCTGTTATGTAGTCGTGAATGGTTGCCATCCAGTACTGGTTTTTGTTTAGGATTATGTATGGTCTTTTGAAGATGTTGAGTAGGCAATTAAGTTCTATTAAGGCTATGAAGTGTAGGTAGTCTCTCATGTCTCTGGATAAGGATGAATGATAGATTCTGCTTAGTTCATTAGAATAGGGAATTACGACGCTGTTTGTTATGCATAGTCTGCCTGTGAGTATGTCCAGGAATTCTTGTAGGGTATTGAATTCTTGGTCGGTTTTTCTATCAAATTTCCATGGGTACGCTTTCTTTTCGCCTATCAGCTGTATGGCTGCTTTGATTTTTTCTTGATCCAAATCAGGTGTAACTGTGAAGCCTCTGGTGGCTAAGTCTTCGATGTATTTGGTGTCTGTTGTGCAGAAGATGCAGGCTGGCCAGCCCTGGAGCACTACGTGCATGGTTCTTAGGGCTCCTCCTCCGGGTTTATCTGTGAATTTGTAGCTGATTTGCGGTGCGTCATGGCTAAGGACTGGTCGTAGGCGCATGTAGGTTTCTAGATGAGGAGATTCCAAGAAAACTAGTATCTTTCCTTCTAGGTTTACTAGGTAGTATGCTCTTCTTAGGCGGTCTCGCCACCGTTTCTGGGCTGCTTCATAGGCTTTTTTGTCGAATTTTCCTTTGTCGTCGCTGTAGTCTTCTTTTTTTGGTTTGTCTTCTATGGGGTCGATCTCTTCTTGGCTTTCCGCGTCTATTAGAGTGCCGAAGTCATGGACTAGGGCAGTGGGGGAGAGTCCTCCTAACATCCAGATGTAGGATTGGGGAAAGTAGCGGAGGGCTTGGATTACATTGTAGGTTTTTCCTATTGAAGAGGGACCTTTCAGGAACAGATTTTGTGGGTTTTGTGAGTATGCACTTAATGCAGTTAAGAACACCATTCGCTTGGTAGCCTGATCCTTCTTTACTGTCCTGTCTAGATGATTCATGTAAACGTTGAGAAGGTCTGGGTTTGTTTTTAGCTGAAGTAGTGATTTGTTTTGTTTGGATTCGTTGATCATTAACTATTAACCTCATTTTTTGAGTTTTTGTCTGTAAATCCGGTCAAGATTTTTGCCATAGAGCCAATAGCTGTAGACATAGCCTTCTCCGTGATATCGGGTGCTGATTGTGGCGTGATTCTGTTTTAGAATGTTTAGGGCTCGGGTCCATTTTTCTAGTGAGTTATTTTTTTCTTCGGTAACTTCGAAGGTTCCAAGTTTTTGGGTGGTAAATTCTTTGAAGTTTAGGTTGAAGTTAATCTCAGAAGCTGCTGGAGCTTCTCGGTCGGTTATGCCGTGTTTTTGGACGATGGTTTGTTTGAAGTCAAAACAAGCCGTCTCTATTGCGGTAACAAAATCCACGAGATTAGCTTCCAGTTGTTCGTCCATTGTTTTTCACCTCTCATGTGCGCGTTGTGTGTCAATCCAGAAGATCCAACTTTTAGAAGTTTTTTGACCATTGATTTTTTCTTGAAGAAGCAGTTCTAGGCAGTGTTTTAGGGCTGTGTTCCAGTTTCCGATGTTGCAGGCTACTCTAATGTTTTCGACGCCCTGCGGAATTTTTGTTGTTTTTAAGCAGTTTATTATTCGTTCTTTAATTTGTTCCATCTCTCTCTTCGCCTAGTGTTCTAATAGACAAAATGGTTAACTTAGCCACTTTCTGAAAGGGATTGGGTTAGTGAGAGGTCTATGAGTGACTTTTAGAGGTCAGAATGGTGTCAGTGAGTGACATTTTTGAGGAAAAGAGTGGTCAGTTAGATGAATGTAGATGAGGAAATAGAGCGATTACTTTCTTTTGGAGCAAAAACTCCAACAAAACTTAGAGAGGATGTTATCGGTATTACTGGTGTGTCTGAGCGTGTTTATTATCGGCACTTGAAGCGGCTTCGTATAAAGAATATTGTTGAAGAAAAGTCTGAGACGACTATTAGAGGTGACTTGATCAGAAAATATGCGTTAAGTAGAAAGTCAGAGGGTATCCTAGTGATGAAGCGGGGGGAGATTCATGCACGTTTAACCCAGTTTCCAAAAAGTGTTTGGGAGTTGTTTGCTTGGAGCTTGTATAGTCCTGGAGGGTGGTCATTTGACGATGAGGAAGTTAAGATGGCTTGTGATCTTATTCCTAAATGCTATTTTCGAAATGTTGTTTTTCCTCCAAGAGTTAAAAAGTATAATTTGGATCCTGACCGGTATGTCTATGAGTGGCCAGACACGTTTAGGGAAGAGTTGAAGATTGGCAGTCCTCTTCCTAGGTTTTTTAATCTTAAGACGATTTATCAGGCTAAGTTGATTGGAGCTATAAACGAGCTAGGGTTGAAAGGGGCTCCTTCTTTTCTTGGCATTAAAGAGTATGCAGATAATTATGGTAACAATCGACAGATTGCAGTAGTTGTTCGCAGAAGAACTGATAGTAGGTTTCAGGTGTTTCGGGTAGAATCTAATACTCAATCTTCAAAACAGTGGGTTGATGCGCTCTGTAACGAACATGGTGTTAGTGGTCTTCAGATCATCAATTCCACACATGAGGCTTTGGTGAGGAGAACAGTATTTCATTTGGATAAAGTGCTCAAGGACAGAAGGCTGCTTATTCCGTCTAAGTATTCTTTGTTGTTAAAAGATCTTTGTTTATTCAATTTTAGTTATACTCCGCCTCTAAAACCTGGTAATCGTGAAGAGGAGTTAATGTTACAGGAGTATAGGGAAACTGCTGGGAATTTTGTTCATGCACTTGCAGCTGCGGTTTCATGTGCAGATGGAACAACAAGTACTCAAAGATTAATGATGCTGAAAAAACGATTAAAGTTTTGGTAAATTGGCTACCTTATTTTGGTACCGCAATGTTTATGTCTGTTTTTGGACATATCAGTTTGTATGGCTATTGAAAAGCAGCGAATGCCAGCCGACTCCTCTAAGGTCTGTGGAACATGCCGGTTTATGCGGCATCCAATCTATCATCAAAGTAGGCTAATTGAAGTATGTGAAAAAGCAGTAAATTCTAAGATTTGTACACAGACTCTTGCAGAGCTAACCTACGAGGTACTATGCATACATCGAAAGACCTTCTGGTGCTCCAAAGACAAATGCTGGACCCACCTACTAGACAACTGCAGCCTATGGCAACCCCGGCAGCACGAGATAAATAGAGACTTGGAACTACACTGTCTTACTAAATTATAGGAATTGGTACACGTGCGATTATCCTTATTTTTTTCGATTGCCCTTTAACCGTGAACGTATTTGGATGACAATTCTTACGCGTGTCTGTTTAAGACCTCCTGTTGCCTCGCTGACGTCTCACTGACCTCAGGTCCCTGATTCTTCACGAATTATTGGTCGCCGAAACTGAAGTTGTTATACAACCAATAGTGGCAAGTTGAATACTAGTTTTTAAACAGATTTGAGCCACAACCCAATTAATTAAATAATTAAAGAAAAAAAGAAATGAGCTGAGTTCGATACTGTTGATGCATTCGTATATCTTATATGTTGATGTGACAAGATGTATTTTCATTAGATGTTTATAATGAGGGGATCAAATGAGGAAGCGATCTATCACTGATATAATGAAAGTAGCCAAAAGTGGAGAAAGCTTCCTAATGTGTATACCCAAAGATATTATTGATCTTTTGGGAATTGATGAGAACACTTTTGTAGATAACAATTTGAAGATGGTGGGAAAGCAAAAACGGGAGGTCGGATATGTTAATAACTGATAACGGAGACAGGCACGAGTTGACTAGCGTAATGAAGTATGTTGCCTCTTTTCAGCGAGTTGGGGCAATCTATGAAGAGACGATCACGTTGTTAAAGCAGTTTGCTCATGAAGGAGACTGGAACGTTGTTAAAAAAAGAGTTTTTCAAGAGAACCTTTTGAAGAAAAGTTCTTCTGCTTGGATCAAAGATATTCTAGGGGCAGTGGAGCGTAGGTTTTTTACTAATAGACGCTTGTTGCCAAGTAGCAGGTACATATCAAATTTTGTGTCTACTAATATTTCTAAATCTTCAAAAATCCAAGCGCTTTACCAGTATGTTTGCAATTCTGACATGATGGTTGACCGTTTGATCGGTGGGCTTGTTGGTCCTCCTCTCTCGCATTATGGAATTTCCAAGTTGTCCAAAGAACTGTACTTTGAGTTTTTCAAAGAAGAGGCTGAAAGTCATCCCGAGCTTCGGTTATGGGCTCCGTCTGTTTATGGAAAGTGGCAAAGAAGCTTCTTCGCATTTTTACGTGCTTCATCCATTATGAATAAGGCGCCTAATTTTAGAATTAAAAAGCCTGTAGTTAGAATCGAGCCCTTCACGTTTTTTGTTTATGGTTTGCTTGATACAAAGTCTTCCGGGTTGGAAGTCGTCAAAAGCCCTTTGTGGACGAGGTACTTTATGAGTGAAGAAGATATTGAATACGCTCTCTCTTCTGCTCAAGAACGCGGATGGCTTCAGTATCGGAGGATGGGGAGTATTATGGAATTAACGCCTTCTTATCGCTCTTTGGAGGACTGGCTTAATGGCGCCTTGGGATGAAAAAAGATTTAGTTGCCTTGAAGATAAGGTCATTGCAGCAATGGAGCAAAAAAGTCCAGTTATAGATGTTCCTTACTACGTTTACCTTTACGACCCTGTCGAAGAACTTAGGGCGCTGGAGGAATTCCAAAATTTAGAGCATCGACTTAAAGCAAAAGGGCATTCAGCTGAGATTATTTTTATGTCTGAACTTATGGTAACTGCTCTTGAACGGTTTAAGCTTTTAGGACCTGATATTTTTCGTTTTGAAAGGCAAGAGAGGGCGGTAGTAATGGCGGATTTGCAGCGTATCTTGCCCCATGAGATCGCATCGCAACTTAAGGATAAGTTAAAAGGTGAGGGTGTGGACCATTGTGCCATCCTTCTTAGGTCCGGTGCCCTATATCCATTTGTACGTATTTCGTCGCTTCTTTATTCTCTTGAGGGACATGTGAATAGCACTCTGGTTGTGGGTTACCCGGGGAATAGAGAGGGGCAAATGCTTAATGAAAAGGGGGAACTGGTGAAGAACCATTATAGAGCAAAAGTAATTTAGGAGAAAAAAATGGTGAAAATCAAAACTTTATTTGAAAGAGATCCCAGTCGAAGGATACCTCCTGTTGTTAGGATAGATGTGCACGAGGAGGATGTTGTCAGTAAGGAAATTGAAGAGTACGTTGTTACAGATCAAATTAGGGAAGCATTTAATGAACTCGTTGATCGGTTTATAGAGACTAGGGGCAGAACACCTGCGGCTGTGTGTACTTGGATTTCTGGGTTTTTCGGGTCTGGAAAGAGCCATTTTCTAAAGATGCTTGGTTACATCCTAACGAATAGGAGAATACGGCTTTCAAGTGGTGCAAAGATAGGGGTAGCCGAATATTTTAAACAAAAGCATGGGATAAGAGGTACTCATTATTTAGGTAAAGAACTTAAGACAAAAGCTCAGTTCATCTACATGTTAGATTTCGATCGCACTAGAGAGCAAGACCTTTCGAGATTTCTATATAGGGTTCTATTGAGAGAATTGGGTTTCTCTGAAATTTTTTGGGTAGCTGAAATAGAACGAATGCTTAAGAGAAGAGGATTTTGGGCGAGTTTCAAGGAGTTCGTTGAAAATGAAGAGGAAATGCCATGGGAGGACGTGAGGCAGGTTGAGATGAGAGTTCGTTCTACTCTAATTCGAGGCTTGGTAAAGGTTGATCCGAAAGCTTATCCCACTGAGGCTCGCGCCGAAGAAGCCGTGAGAGACGTCAAAGAAGAGTTCATTATGAATCCAGAGAAACTTGCCAGAAGATTGTTGGAGGAAGCGGAAGCTATAGACAAAGAGGACGGGCGAGTTGTTCTTTTATTAGATGAGATTGGGCTTTATGTTGGACGAGGGGCAGATCGTCTCACTGAGCTTAATGCGTTAGCTGAAAACGTTGAGAAGATAGGTAAAGGCAAAGTGTGGATTTTTGCCACTGCTCAAGAAGCTATAGAACAGGTTCTTTCTGGAATAGAAGCTAGAAGAGTTGAACTTGAGTGGATTAGAGATAGATTCAGGATAAAAATAGACTTGAGGCCTGAGAATATTGCCACAGTAGTTAACGAGAGATTGTTGAAGAAAGACAGAGTTTCTGCTGTTTTTGGCGAACTTGGTGATTTGTATAACAGGTATGAGGGCACTCTAAAAATGAGTGCCTTGCTTAAAGAACCGGCGAGAGACCCCTATAGACTTTTCACACAGTTAAACTATGAGACTTTTTCTGAAAGTTACCCGTTGATGCCATATCATGTACCTCTTATGATTAACATTTTTGGTATTTTGAGGTCCCGTGGAAGGGTTTCGCCTGAGTTAACTGGAAGGGAAAGGGCTGTTCTTCAGGTTGTTGGAGGTGTGCTTCGTAACCTCTTGGATGGGAAAGTTGGTGAGTTGGTAACGTTTGATATGGTGTATGACGCTATAAGCGAGCAATTAAAGGCGGTGTCACCTGAGCAACAAGCTTTGATTGAAAGTGAAATTGGTGAAGCTGAACCAATTAAAGGAATGGCATTAGAATCTGTTGCGAAAGCTTTGTTCCTTCTCCAGCAGGTTAAGGAAGAGATTCCGTGCACGATTTCGAACGTAGCTGCTGTGTTGTATCCTGGGTTGGGAGTGGATCAGAAAGAACATGAGGAGAAGGTGCGTGCTTGTCTTGAGGAACTTGTTAAGGGTAAGTGGGTTAAAGAGGAGGAGGGGAAATATCGTTTTCTTTCCGAGATAGAGCGGACCTTCGAGCAAGATGTCGGAGCTCAGGTAGTGAGAGTCTCGGATAAAGAGGTTTTGATTTTAGATATTGCTAAAGAATGTTTGAAAGTGTTTAAGAAGTATAATTATGAGAAGCTTAGGACGTTTGATGTGCATTTATGGGTGGATGATCAAGAGGTTACAAGCGTAGGTCATCTTAAGCTTAAGTTCTATACTTCATATTGGGTTGGAAATAAAGAGGACCCCGTTGCGGAGCTCTATAATAAGAGTGTTGCAGAAGAGGATGCTATTTTTTGGATTTGCATAGAAAATGACTCATTTGAAGATAAGGTGAAAAGAGTTATTGCTGTTGAGCAGGCGTTAGCCGAGAGGGAGAGAAGGGCTTCGTCTCCTCAAGAAATAAAGGAACTTGACCGGTATCATAGTGAAATGGAAATTATGAAGAATGATGAGCTTCCAGATATGTTAAGTTCTTCTGCTCGGAATGGGACGGTTATCTATCGTGGAGATGAGGACAAGCTTTCAGGAAAGGAAGAAGTAAAGGAAATATTTGGTCGGTATATGAAGAAACTATCTGATGAGTTATTTACAATATTTCATTATGCCAGAGTAAGGATTGAGAAGGATAAAGAAGACATTGGTGCCATTCTTAGGTGGAAAGGCGGGAGTTTGCCCCTCGTATATTCTGTTTTGAAGTTTGTGGATAGAGACGGTCGTATTTCTATCAGTGCTCCTGTGGCGCATATGATTCTTAGCGAGGTAAAGAGTAGAACTGAAAAGGGTATAGAGTGTACTGGTTTGACTTTGGTGGATCATTTTGGTGCCCCACCTTATGGTTGGGATTCGGCGGTTGTCAGATTGGCTCTGGCTACTTTATTCAAGAATGGTAGTCTACAGGTGGAGTCTGAAGGCAGAACCTATATTTCGCCCGACGAGCGGGGATCCCATGAACTTTTTACCCATGTACGTGACTTTAGAAAATCGAGATTTCTGTTAGGAGCTACTGTGAGTAGAGAGCAGAAGGATGAGGCTAGGCGTTTGATGTCTGAGATTCTGGGTAGAGGTGTAGGTGTTACGCCGGAGGAGATATCAAAGGAGCTTGATGATGTCGCGGATGGGCTTCTTGAGAGCATTAATGGGCTCAAAACAACTCCAGGATTCTACCAAATGCCTTATCTTGATGTTATGAATGCGTTTGAAGATGCCTTAAAGAGAATTAAAGAACAACCGTCATATCCGCTTAAAGTTTTGACATTTATCGACGAGGGGACGATTCAACCTATCAAAGATGGTGTTCCGGTATTATCAAAACTGAAAGAATTTGTTGGTTCTGGCAAGTTGGAGGTTTATCTTTCTGTTAGAAGATTTGTGGATAGGCGCTTGAGTGAACTTCTGAAGTTAAAGAATGGAGATTTACATGAAAAGAGTGATGCCATAAGCAAAAAGATCAGTAGTCCTGTTTTGCTTGATGAGTGGGGACATGTTTACGAGGTCTTTAGTCTTCTGAAGGACGAATATGTTAAGGCCTATAAGGGGTTGCATATCAAGCGGCAACAGAAGGCAGAAAAGGCGATTTTGGATTTAGAGAAATGGGGAAAGTCTAGGAAGTTAGGTGCTAAAATTATCAATGGGACGTTAGAGCCATTGCATGAGTTCTTGTGTGAGGGTGGGAAGGAGGGCAAGTATGATGAGCATGAGTTCGTTTGTGGTTCGTGTGGGGCTTCTCTTTCTGTGTTGAATTACAATGTTGAGGCTGTGGCTGTTAGGTATGATGCGGTGAAGAGTGGTCTTGTGAAAGAGTTGGCAACGACTGAAGTGAAGCCGACGGTCCCAGAAAGATGGTCTTCGGGAGAAATAGAGGTGAGGTCTGTTGATGATTTTGAGCGGGTTGTGGATGAGGCGACTGAAGCTGTTCAGTATGGGATTAACAAGAAGAAAAGGGTGAATGTTAGGATTGAGGTAGAGCGGTCTTGATGGATAAGGAGAGAAGATCGCGTCTCAAGCGGGTCGTAACTGAGGCTCGTAAGGTTGTAGAAGCGGATGTTAAGACCCAGCTTAGGCGTTTAGGCTTCGAGGAAAGCGGAAAGACACGACCTATAGAGGAGCTTAATCACCTTTCTGGTGAAGATAAAGAGGTACGGAATAAGATAATTGGGGCTATGAAGAAAGAAAAGACTGGTGGGATTTCTGATCGTGAGGCTTTTGACAGGTATGTAAGACAGGTGGGTTTTACATATGTGAATAGGATTGCGGCTTTGAGGACTATGGAGGTCCGGAAGCTAATCAGGGAGACCGTGTTGAGGTGTGATGTTTATGGTGGTCGAAGTCTTAGGGAGTATGAGATTGCAGAGCGTGAGGGAATTGTTGACCCTTATAGATTGTTGAAGACGAGTTTGGTTGAGGCTTTCATGGAGGTGAGCGCTGAGATCAAAGTTTTGTTTGATGTTAATAGCGAGTATAGTTTAGTTTTTCCTGGGCATAAATCGCTTTTGGAGTTGATACATCTTCTGAGCGATGAGGTACCTAAAGAAGATTGGAAGGAGGACGATGTTATTGGTTGGATTTATCAGTATTATAACGAGGAGGCGAGGGCGGAGTTTAAGAGAGCCAAACGGAAACCGAAGGCAGATGATATTCCGGTTATCAATCAGTTTTACACTCCGCGTTGGGTTGTCCGGGTTTTAGTGGATAATACCTTGGGTCGACTATGGCTTGAAATGAATAGGCGTTGTCCAAAGCTGGGTGATCCAATAGTGATTAGCAAGGAGCAATTAACGAATCCCTCAGGGGATACGGTTGATGAGTTTTGTTCATATCTGGTTCCTTTGTCTAATGAGCCCCCGTCGAGAAAGAGGAAGAGAGTTAGGGAGATTAGGGTTTTGGATCCTGCTTGTGGTAGTGGGCATTTCTTAATTTATGCATTTGATGTACTTTTTAGAATGTATAATGAGGATGAACCTGAGACTCCACTAGAGGAAATTCCGAGACTTATTCTTGAACACAATCTTCATGGTATTGATATTGATTTAAGAGCCGTACAGCTTGCCGCTCTAAGCCTTTACCTGAAAGCAAAGTCCTACAATCCCACGCTGAAGATTACGAAAATGAATCTTGTTTGTGCAGATGCTAGAATTACAGACGGAAATGTAAGGAAAGGGTTTTTGGAAAGTTTTGCTCTTGATCCTGAATTGCAGAAAATTTTTGCGAAAATTTTTGAGGATTTAGAATATACTTACGAGGTTGGCAGTCTTTTGAAGGCAAGGGAGCCTTTTGAACGGCTTTTTGAAAGAAGAAGAGAAGAAGGTGTGCAATCAGTTCTGGTATCCCGTATTCAGGGACAGACGTCAATATCAAGAAGTGGAAATATTGAAGGACAGACTAAATTAGACATGAAAATTGTAGAGGACAAAGAAGCAGTTCAAATTATCGCAATTCCTAGAGAAGTTACTCTAGAGCAGATGCTTAACGCTTTGAAAGAGTTTGAAAGAGAAGCCATGGAAAAACGAGACATGGGAACGTTATTATTTGCTACGGAAGCTGAGAAATCTGTTGGATTGTTAGCCCTTCTAACGGAGAGATATGATGTCGTTTTAATGAATCCCGCATACGGTGGTGCGCGGGTATTGCCTTCACGGATTAAAAAATATTTGAAAAAACATTATCGGAGAACAAGGAATGATTATTACGCTGCATTTATAGAGCAAGCCATCGATTCAGTAGAATCTAATGGATTTATCGGGATGCTTACTTCACGGACTTTCATGTTTCTAAGAAGCTTTCAAACATTGAGAGAAGACATATTATTGAACGATGGTGTGCCTGAACTACTTATTGATACTGGTTTCGGGGTCTTGGATGGTGCTACAGTGGAAACTGCTGTAACCGTCTTGAGAAAAATAAGGGGATTATCAAATATTTCGTCTAGGAATAAGAATTGCGTTTTTTGTAGGCTTACAATGTTCGATACATATGAGAAAGAAAAAAAATTCATGGAATCTTTATGTTCTTATCTGAAAAAACATATGCATGCTTTTTGGTATATAACTAATCTTGATGACTTTGCCCAAATTCCTGGAACAACCTACGCCTATTGGGCATCACCAACATTGATAGCTCTGTTTTCTAAATATCCACCTTTGGACAGAGATGCAATAAAGCGTCTGGAGGCTGAGAAGATTGGAGATATAAAGCAAGGATTAGCCACCGCAGACGATATGCGATTCATAAGAAGGTTTTGGGAAACTTATCCTAAGACTATTGGTGAAAGTAACAAATGGGTTCCCTTTGCAAAAGGAGGAGAACACGCTTTTTATGCAGATGTCAATTTTGTTATAAATTGGAAAAATGATGGAGAAGAGGTAAAGGACTGGATAACCCGAAGATACCCCTATCTCAATGGGAAATGGGAATGGGTAATAAAAAATTCAGATTATTATTTTCGGGAAGGATTAACCTATCCTCCTGCGGCTACCGGATATAACGTTCGCATACTTGTGCGATATCTTCCAAAAGGGTGTATTTTTGGACATAAAGGATGCAGTCTATTCTTTCCCTCAAGCGATTTTCTTTGGGCAACCTTAGGTATTTTAAACTCCGAATTGACTTGGTTTATGCTTTTATTACTTACACCAAGTCGAGCTTGGGAAGTCAGTCAAGTTGCTTCGCTTCCTTATCCTGTAGACTCCAAAAAAAATCTAGTTTCTCTTAGTATCTATTCTCAAGAGATAACATCTCTTTTACGTGAGCTGGACACAGGTAACGAACCATCAACAATTTTCGTTAAACCATGGATTCTACAATTATTACATGGATTCGATTTCAAAAACAAGCCTACAACTGGTCACCCCTTTGCAGATGATTTCGAATGGAGTAACTGGGAGGCACTTAAACAAGTTCGTAGAAAAACTAGGAGTAAGCAAATTAGCATAACAAAGCTTGCTGAACTTGCGATTGAAAGAGAACAGATAATAGATGCTCGTCTGAAACAACTGCAAAAGCAAATTGATGAGGAAGTTTATCACGTTTACGAAATAAGCAAAGAAGACAAAGAACTCATCGAACGAGAACTTGCTTCACGTTTAGGAGAAGGATCCTCATTTCAGGAGAATAAAAGTGTTAAAGAAGAACAAATTAAAGCTACAATAGACTGGAAGCCACGAATAAAAAAACATGTTACTCGGCTCATTTCTTTCTATATTAAGAAAACTTTGGAGTCAGACCCTGATGCTATAGTCCCTGTTCATCAGTTAGTTCAAGAGATAAGAAAGCATTTAGCTAAAGATTTCGAAGATCAACAAGATGTCAAAGAGAAGGAAATTGAGGAAATTCTCGGAAAAAACTTGGAAGAATGGATCGCAACCGATTACTTTGAGTTACATGTGGACCTCTATAAACGTCGACCTATCTTCTGGCACCTTACTTCCTGTAACTTCGCCAGAGGCAGAACCTCAACAGGGGCGTTCAACTGTTTCATCAATTACCATAAACTAGACCGAGATACTATACCAAAAATCCGAGTTAACCATCTCCGCCCCGAGCTTGACAGAGCCAAGTGGAAAGTTGACCGCTTAAAACGAGAGCTACAAGAATCCAGAGAAGCAGGTGATAAAAGAAAAGAAAGACGGTTATCCGAAGAACTCGACTCAGCTCTTTCAACTCTTGAAGAACTTCAAAACTTCCAAAAAGCCCTCGAAGAAATTCACAATCCACGAAAAGAAAAAACAAAGCTGCCCAAAAACGCCAGATGGGTAGACCAAAAAATAGCAGAAGTGAGAGACAACGGCTACAACCCTGTCATAGACTACGGTGTAAGAGTAAACATCGAACCCCTAAAAGAAGCTGGACTCCTCCACAAAGCAGCAAGAAGGGTACGATGATGGTCAAACAAAACCTCAAAAAAATCCTAAAAACCGTTTTAACAGAAGCTTTCTCCAACACCACACCCCTCGTAGTATGGTATGACAACGGGGGCACTCTCGAAAACCTTGTGGAATATGCGACCCCCAAAGACGTTGAACTCATCAAATACAAAGGAAGCTACCTCAAAATACGAGCAAAAATAGAACAAGAAAAAAGCTTCAAAAAGAAAAGACTAATCTACATACCAGAGAAACCCCCGGAGCCAAGCTGGCTCAGAGATTACGAAATCTTCGGAAACCGCCTAGACATAGACCTACCAGCAGTCCTCTCCCAATACTTCAGGTTAGGAATGGACAGAGACCTAAAAAACACCCTTCAACCTCCAAACTGCAGACGCCTAACCATAAGATGGGACGAAGTCCTCGGAGAAGTAGAAACTCCTCTAAACCCAGAAATGCTCAAACAAGCCCTTCTCGCCACCATATTTGAACAACCTCACGAATTCGACTCAAAAAGAGCAATCTTCACATACCTCAAACACCACGAAACCATATCCCCAGCACTAAAAAAATCCAGACTTTCCGAAATATTTCTCGAAATCCTCCGAGACGAATACGGCTACAAACCCGCCAGAGCAGAACAAACGATTGATCCAAAACGCCTAGCAGCAACAATCCTACTAACCGAGTTCGTCCTCAACTCAGGAGGAGTGGCAGAAAAGGAATTCAGCGACATCCTTCCACCCAAAAAAGAAAGAAAATTCTGGGCAAGCCTAGTTCCTCAATGGGTCTCAAATGAAGAGTGCAAAGACAGCTTCATACAATGGTCTCAACAACTAGAAAAAGAATATGACATCTCCACCAAAGTACGAGGAAGACCAGAAATAGAAAATGTCACAAGCTTCAAAGCTGTTGACGAAGCCCTCCTAGAAGAAATCCTCACGAGAACAGGAAACGAAGGTCTCAAAGGCATCAGAAAAAACTTCACCTTCATCAAAGCACTAGCAAAAAAAAGAGAACAAGAAATATGGTCCCGCAGCGAACTTTTTCCAGAATGGAAAGCCATCATCCTAGCAATGTGCCTCTTGCAAGACATCCAAGAATCCCTCACTACCATAGAAAAAACTCCAGACGCAACCTTGCTCTTTGAAAAGTATAGCAAAGAAGACGGCTGGTGGCGCATCGACCAAATATACAGAGACCTAGCCACAATCGACGCCCCAATAAAACCAAAAGTAAGACAACTATTCATAAACCTACCACGAGAACAATATCAAGAATGGCTAAGAAAACTCAACAACGCCTTCACGATTGACATCGAAAAACAACAAAAATGGCAAATCAACGGCTTTACCACCCAAACACACTTCTGGCAAAAATTCGTCCATCCCCACAAACAAAAAGTAGCCGTCTTTCTCTTAGACGCCTTCAGGTATGAACTCCAAAAGAGATTAATTGAAGAACTCGACGAATCACGAATTGATATTAAACACCACGTTATGCTGTCCTCGCTTCCATCCATCACCGAAGTAGCAATGTCATCCCTCCTGCCAGGTAACCCCATAAACGTAAACATATTCAAAGGAAACCTTACTGTCTCATTAGAAGGAAAACAAGTCTTAACCAAAAATGATCGAATAAACTGGCTAAAAGAAAAATTTGCAGACAAAATATCTTTCCTAAACTTGAAAGACCTTCAAAGACCCATTGCAGAGCTACGCAACGAACTGGCTGCATCAAGAATACTCCTACTAATGGACAGAGAAATCGACAAAGCCGGCTCCTTTATAACAGAAGAATTACTGGATCACTTTGACAAACTTTTATTTCTAGTCAAAAAAGCAGTCGAGACTGTAGCAAAACTCGGATACAATAAGATAATTCTGACAACTGACCATGGTTTTCTCTTCTTCCCAAATCCCGATAAAATTGACATACTAGAAAGCATTCCCAACCGCTCAGAAACGCTTGTAGGAAAACGATACGCAATAGGAAAACCACCTAAGGTTTCAGGAGCTTTGACGCTTACCAATAAAGCCCTGCCCTATATATCTGAAGGAACACGATCTGTTTTCCCGATCGGAATTTCATGGTTCCCTAGACCCGGACCAAAAGACCCTTTCATACACGGGGGAATTAGCCTACAAGAATGCTGTATCGGAGTGCTCGAGTGCACACCCAAAAAAAGAATAATCGGAGAAAAAGTCAAGGTTAAAGTTACAATCCCAAGCGTAATATCTAGCGCCGTATTCGTTATCGCATTACGTCCAATTATTAAACAAATATCAGATATACCAAGGTCCATAGTAGTAGAGATTCTAGAAAAAAATGATCTGCTCTTGCTTTCAGATCCAATAGAAATATATGACAAAGAAGAAAGCCAAACGCTTAAGCTTACACGCATTCCAGAAGAGATAGAAATTAAAGTGAAGGATTCAGAAACCGAAGAACTCCTATTTCATAAGACGGCAAAGGTAAGTTTGGAGGGATATGATGACCTTCTCTAATGAAGGCTCTTCTATGGATCAATTGGACGAAAAACTTCTATCCTTATTCCCGGGCAAGGTTGTCAGAAAGGACATAGCCCAACCACTAAAGAATGAATTCAACGTTCCAGCATATGTTGCGGAGTACCTCCTAGGAAAATACTGTTCATCCAGAAATGAAGAAGTCATCGAAGAAGGACTAAAAGAAGTCCGAAGAATACTGACCGAAAATTACGTGCGACCTGACCAATCAGAAGTACTCAAATCATGGATCAAAGAGAAAGGACGCTACAGAGTAATAGACAAAGTAAAAGCACAACTAATAGAAACCCAAGACAAATACTGGGCTAAACTGGTCAACCTTCAAATCGACCACGTAAACATAGACAAAGGCTTCATTCAGCAATATGAAAAACTATTAGCTGGCGGAATTTGGGCAATAGTAGAAATCTCATACAATCCCGACATTTTTCACACGGGCTTGGTAAGACCCTTCACAATAGAAAAACTGCGTCCCATACAACTAGCAATCGCAACACTGGATGAAATAGAAAAAAAACGACAGCACTTCACAACCCAAGAATGGATAAATTTACTATTACGAAGTATGGGCCTTGAACCAGCACAATTTGACAAGAGAACCCAACTACTACTTCTAACCAGAATAATACCCCTAATCGAAAGAAACTTCAACCTCGTCGAACTTGGACCCAGAGGAACAGGAAAAAGCTACGTTTACAGAGAACTCTCTCCCCACACAATCCTTGTTTCTGGGGGAGAAACCACAGTACCAAGCCTTTTCTATAGTTTGTCTGGACGCGGTCAAATGGGCCTTGTAGGACTTTGGGATGCAGTAGCCTTTGACGAAGTTGCAGGACTAAACAAATTAAGCGACAACTCAGCTGTCCAAATAATGAAAGATTACATGGAATCTGGAAGCTTCTCTCGTGGAAGAGAAGAACACCGAGCCTTCGCAAGCATGATATTTTTAGGAAATATCCAATACGACATCGAGACCTTAGTTCGTACATCACACCTATTCATTCCTTTCCCGCCCGAAATGCGAGATCTTGCATTCTTAGACCGCTTTCACATTTACCTGCCAGGGTGGGAAATACCAAAAATGGAACCTAAACACTTTACCAAACATTACGGTTTCGTAGTAGATTTCCTCGCCGAATTCCTTCGACAGTCTAGAAAAAAAACTTCAACAAAAGAGTTAGATCAACATTTCGATCTTGGACCAGCTCTTAATAAAAGAGACGAAAAAGCCGTTAGACGAACTGTATCTGGTCTACTTAAACTCCTTCACCCAGATGGAAAATACCTCGTTTCCGAATTAGAAGAATATCTTAAGATTGCTTTAGAGATGAGGAGACGAGTGAAAGAACAACTTCGCAAAATGGGCGGAGTAGAATATTGGAACACAGAATTCACGTATATCCCAAAAGGACAAAACGAAAAAACCGTAAAAATTCCCGAAGAATACGAAGTTGCAGCAGTTCCCTCCACAACTCAACCTCCAGGGGTAGTATATTCAGCAGGTTGGGATACAGAAAACAATAGAGCATGCCTCTTGCGCATTGAAGCCCAGTTGATGAGGGGGGGAGGCAAAATACGAACAACCGGATTAGTAGGAAAAACAATGAAAGAAAATGTCCGAACAGCCTACGACTACATCAAAGCACAAGCAACAACACTGGGCGTAGAAAAACAACTAGAAGAATACGATATACATCTGCAACTGGTCAACCTAATGCAAGCTAAAGAAGCAAAACAGACAGGTGTTGCCTTCTTTTTATCAATGCTCTCCGCCCTAAACGAAAGATCACTTCCTGTCTCATCTGTTGTGATCGGTGATATGAGTGTTAAAGGAAATGTATTGCCTTTAGATAATACAGCTGAAAGCATACAGATAATTCACGAAAATGGAGGCGAAAAAGTCATCTTGCCCTCTGAAGTGAAAAATAAACTAGATTTAATTCCTCCTCCTGCTCGAAAAGGGCTGTATATGATCTTCTATGGGCATGCACTCGAAGCTGCAGAAAAAGCGTTTCCACAAGTAACCCATAAGATTCCCAAACCAACATCAACTCCCTCGACGATCTCTCTTTCTCATCATACTCTACGGAAATTTGAAACCAAAATAAGAGAATTTATCGAAAATAAGCTTAGAGAAGTGGCAGGAGAAAAATGGTGGAATCGAAGAATACCTCCTGACGTTAAAAAGAACTGTGAAGATCGTAAAGAAAAAAGAGAAGCATCATACCCTTGGATGACAAAAAAAGAGTACGACCCAATCTTTTATGCCGATTTCACTGACTACCTTAAAATTATACTAAAGGGAGACAACTGGAACGAAGCATTCAAGAACACATTTATAGAAACAGCTTGGATTATGACAAAGTTGCGAGAATTAGATCCAATACGGAATGACCTTGCGCACAATAGGGAAATTTCTGAAGAAGATGCTCAAAAACTCGAAATTAATAGTAAAGAAATAATGCGTTGTATGTCTGAATAGGAGGTCAAATAATTCTGAGAGCCATAATAATCGCTGAATCCCAAAGAAGAAAACAAGATCCAATAGAACCGATAGCTGCTATTGATCGTTATATTGGTGTTTATTTTAGGATACTAAAGAAGTATCTTCGAGAAGGAAAATTACCAAACACAGACATCTTTATAGTCTCCCACAAATTTGGTATACTTCAATCCCAAGACAGAGTAGTATATCACGAATCTACCAACAATTTAAACTTTGAATCTGTTGAAAAAGCTCGAAAAAGCAACCTCAAAATATTAAAAAATATTTTTGCAAAGAAAAAATATGATGAGGTATATGTGAACGTCGGGGCAAAGTTCGCAAAGCTCATTGATGGTTTTGAAGATTTAACAACTGCAAAGATAATTTATGCTTCTGGTCCAGGCCTTGGACCTAAAGCGCAACACATGAAAAACTACATTCTCTCAATTACTGCTTGATTCGAACTTTAATTTATTCATAATTTTTTAAACTTGGTAAATTTACACTTCTAACCCAAATTAGTTTAAAAAACCAGCAAAAGGAAGGAGCACTCTTTGGGGAGAAGACAATCGAAATTAATGATTCTTGAATGTATTTCTGAGAATAAAGAAAATCTGTGTGAAGGCTCGTTGATGTGGGAGCTAATGAGGATTTTAGGATTTGAAGAAAAAACAAATCTAAAGTATATAGGCGGTCCAAATCGTTTGATAGAAGAAATTGAAAACACCCCAGATCAGTATCTTCACATTTCTGCACATGGAAATTTCAGTAAATCAAAAGGAACGTATTTCGATACATTAAGAAAATGAAGAGTTTACTCAACAGCCTTGGAAAATATATGGGCAAATAAAAACCGTTCTGAAATTCCCAAACTTGTAATTCTGTCAGTATGTAAAGCAGGTCATGTTGACATGATCAGATCTTTTTCAAATGCAGGATGTAAATATTGTATTGCTCCACTTCACGGACCTGATTTTGAAGATGCAGCTGTCTTTTTGACCATCTTCTACAAGTTACTAATAGGAGAAAAGAGGAGCCCTTGGATAGCATTCAAAAATACTATAGTAGGGTTATCTCAAAGTCTACCAAAACTATCTGGAGCTTGGAGCTTCTATAAATGGGGAGAAAAACAACTAATTGAATTTTGACTCCAAGTCTCAATTCATCCTAAAGAAATCTAATCGACCGCAGATGAACAACAAAAGATTATCAAAGTTATACTTGAAAATCCAATCTTTTGCATTCTTCTTCATATTCACAAACTCGGCATTTGTTGGGGTTTGTTGTTGATGTGGCTTCTCTTTGTTTTTTCCAGAATTGGATTGCCCATTCTAGACTTGATTTGGCTGTTTGTTCATCAAACTTGTTTAGGTAAATTACAGCGTTTTCTATCGGCAAAATTGCTTTCTTTGGTCCATTCTTCTTTACTGCCTCTAATGCATTATCTCTTAGATTGGGATCATCTCTTGAATTTCGATCTGCAACAACTATCGCATAAAACAGTTTTCCAGTATCAAACCCAATACTCTTCAAGAGTAGTCCATAAAATCCGGCCTGAACATGATAACTTGGATACGCCCTTTTGCTTCTGGAGAACTTGTACTCAAAAACAACTAAAGGATAACCATTTTCAAATAGTACAGAATCTGGTTGACCAGCTAATATAATGTCATTGTATTCTGCTAGAAGCAACCATTCCATTGCCAAAACTGGTTCTTTGCTGTAAACTGCTTTCCAGATGTCTTCCTGACTTACTGCTTCGGTGCCCTCAAGAAGGTTTTCATGAGCCTCTGTCCCCTGATTCTTGGTTTCAGTTTCCACTTCACCATAAAGATACTCTAATTCAATTTTTTTCTCACAATAGTACTGCCCAGCAACATCACTAGCCCTAACAGTACAACGACTAAACCGCAATATTCCTTCATTCTTCTCTTTCCTTTCGACAATCTGGTCCCGCAAAGAATTGTATTTTTTGAGCTGCTGCTTCCATGTACTCATGTATTCAAATTCATCTTCCTAAAAGCTATATCAAATGAAAAATATTTACACACATCTTACTTACCTGAACTGGATTCTATAACTTTTATATGTTTACTTATGAACCACATGAAACCATCTATTGTAGTGAGATCTGTGTCCAATTCTTGTGTCATTCCAAGGAGCTTCTTGTTCACTGCTTTGTAGCTTTTTCCAAGATCTGAATATTTTTTTGGAGGGCGACGAAGAATCTTGAGTGTGTCTTGTGTTCTGCTGTTCCAAACGCAATATTTATCATCAAAGAAGGTATGCAGCAACCCCGTCAATATTCCCTGCCCAATCCCTTTAACTTTCTCTGCTCCAACTAATCCCCTTCTAACCCGTTCTCCAACATCTAAATCATCATCCCTTAATAGAATAATTAGTTCTGCAAGGCGTTCAGGCTGCTCTAGCGCACTATTTCCAGTACGTTGAAGAGTAGTCCAAGACAAATTATTTCTAAACAAAAGCCAATCCTTGAAAACACGAGAAAGATAATCAAAATCAAGCAATTTTTCGCCAGAAAATTTTTCCCTGAACATTTCATATGCTCGTTTTCTGGCTGATATCCATTTATCAACAGATGAGAAAACTATTCCTCCACCCGGAGCAATTGGGCTATACTTGTTGTATTCAAAAAATAATGAATCCAAATTGATGTCTTCTGGTCTAATTTCAATTGACGGTTTCGGAGGCTTTGGACCACAAACTATTTTCAATCTTTTAGGCCTAAGACGTGTTTCACAGTTTGGACAAAATTTGCTCTTATTATATTCTTCAAAAGATACAACCATTCCACACCTTCTGCACTCAAACTCAACAACCACAATAACAAACCCCCCATATGGCTTGAATTATTTATATCTTAAAACCTTAAAAATATATGTTAACAAAAATAAGATGAGAGCTGAGCTAGTTGAATGCTTCATTACTAGAAAACGTAAAAAACGTTGACGACACTAAAAAATTCAAAATTGAAATCGACAAAACAATGGCTCTTAACCTTTTATTTCTGATAAATGTATATTTTTATTTGTGGTCTTGATGGATGTGTTAACTTGTTTCTTATAGGTCTCCTTGAGCAAATTAAGAATAATGAAATTGTGCTTCCCGATATACAAAGGAACTTTGTGTGGGAAGAAAAACGTATTGAAAAGTTGTTCGATTCAATAATGAGAAATTATCCACTTGGAATTGTTCTACTGTGGGAGACCTATAACGACATTCAATACAGGCATTTCATAAAGGATTATCGATCAGATATATACACCTTTTATGAAAATACAACAAACAAAAAACTGAAACTAGTTTTGGACGGTCAACAAAGGCTTCAATCATTGTATATTTCCTTGTATGGTTCAAACAATGGAAAGTTCTTGTATTTTGATATTCTAAGCGGAAAAAAAACTGACGATTTCAAGGAGGACAAGTATCTTTTTAGATTTTTTACTCTAGACCAAGCTCAGAAGGCAAATGATGTGTCCTTACAATCGCTTAAAGATAATGAAAACAATGGACTTTCATTCTACTACAAGATGCCCGATCTTGTTTCAATGTCAACTAATGAAAGACAAAGGTTTAAGCGAAATGTTGCAAAGAAATTAAATTTATCCGAAGAGGATGAAGATAGACTGGCTTTTAATCTTTCTCACCTTCGTGATATGTTATCAACTGATCCCAACTTGTTAAAAACAACTACTATTGATGAAAACATACCTCAAAATAGTGAAGACCGAAAGAATGAATCAGATGTTTTGGAAGCTTTTGTACGAATAAATACAGAAGGCACCAAACTAAGCAGATCCGATCTGATCTTTAGTATCTTAAAGTTAAATTGGAAAGAGTCAGCAGTAAGATTGCCCGAATTTGTCGATAAAATCGGAGAGGGCAATTCATTTGAAATAGATATGGATTTTGTAATTCGCTGTCTTTTTGCGGTCTCAGATTTTGGATCAAGATTTGACATCAATGTTTTACGCAAGAAAAAGAATGTTGACAAAATAAGGAAAAATTATAAACAATGCTGTGATGCAATCAGTTCCACGATTGACTTTGTTCAAAACCAATGTTGGATTTCCAACAGTAAACTCTTAGGGGGATATTATAATCTAGTCCCATTTGTATACTATTTGTTCCATACAAAAAATCATCAAGTCCCTAATAACCAGATTGAAAATGTAAGGAAGTCCCTCTACTTATTTGGATTTACTTCTCCTTTCTCTCGATATGCCGACAGCAGATTAGGTAAATTCATCAGAGAAGCGCTAAAACCTCGTGCCGAAAAAAACGATGAAAGTTTTCCTCTTGGGGACGCAGTATATTGGGTCTGGGATTGGGAAAAAATCGAGGATTATAATTCCCAGTTAATCCAAGGCAACCCTCCTCTTTCATTATATCTTGTTCAATGTCTATCCGGAGCCAAGGTACATTATGAGAAAAATGCACCTGAAGTAGATCATATATTTCCCCGTTCGGTTTTAAAAGAGAAGGGATTCGAAGATGCAGAAATCAACCATTTTGCTAATTATTGGATATTAGCAAAAAACAAAAACCAAAATAAAAGCAAAAAACATCCAAAAATCTACTTTGACGATGTATCTGATGCTGAACTCAAACGTGCGTTTATTGATAAACAATTGCTAGATTACAGAAAATATAGAACATTCTTAAAACACAGGCAGTCTTGTATCCTTAATTACATAAAAACCAAGCTAAACTTGTCTTCTAAAGATTTTAGAGTTAGGGAGTATTATGACATCGATTAACTAATCTCTCTAGAAGCTGAGAATCTGGTCATTGAATTTGTATGATATTTATAGTAGATCTCTGGCTAGCTTACCAATTTTTTTGTTTCTCCGCCCATAACAACTCCGGCTTGTGGATCTATTTGAACGAAGATCGGGTAGTTTGATGTCAGATTTCCTACCACAATGCATTGTCTTTTCTCTAAGTGTTTCAAGGCGTCGATAGATTTTTTGTCGATGAATCCGGATTTAGCCAATTGTCTGAGTTCATCTTCGTTCTTGAACATGAAAGCAACCAAATTGTCAAGGAGGGAATAGACTTCATCAGGTAGGGTGCGGGGATCGTTGGTTATGAATGTTGGAAATATGCCTAGATGTCTCATTCTCGTAAGAATGTTTATCATTTTAGATTGTTCAACATACAGCTGTGCTTCTTCCAGAAATAGCGATATTGGTTTAATTCCTCCTGATTGACCCATTTTTGTAAGCTTTCGAAGGATGAAATCAACGACGATACCTCTTTCCCATGAGCTCACTTGCGCAAGGTTGATGACTAGGGATCCTCCGTTTTTGCTCATGTCTGCTATTGTGTTGGTGAGGGTACTGGGTCCAAATATTCCCAATGCTCTTGCAGCTTCGATTCGTCCGATCAGAGCGTCTCTCACAGCATCAAATGATACGGTGTTCGCAAATGTCTCAAAATCGTTCAAGTCAAACTGGGTGTTTCGTCTCTGTTTCCAAAACTTGAAAAGTTGTTGGTACGTGGGTGTCCCTTGAGTTACATTGAAGAAGTGGGCAAAGTCATCATAGCTAATTTCATTCAAGGGTATGAGAAATGGGTGTTCAAAGGCTGTAGCCCTTGTTAAACCGGGCTTGAGTATTTTGAACACTTGACTGTATTTGTTGGGTGTATTATCATCTGCCTTCCATAGATTGAGGTACTCACCATTAAGGTCAAAAACTATGGTTAGCACATTTCGTTCTATGAGTTTTAAGAGGAGCCTTTTAGCAGCGTAGGATTTTCCTGAACCCTTCATTCCGGTAATGAGGTTAATACCTAATCTTTCAGCGATTATGTCAAAAGGTTTAGGATCAGTTGAGAGGGTTTTAGCGAAATCACACGAAGAAGGAAAACAAAGGTCAAGTGCATTGAATAATTCCTGCTGGTTAAGATTAACGATTTTGGCTTTAGATCGGCTTATGTTGAATTCGCTTAAACCGGTTTTGAAGATTTTCTTCTTTTCGCCTTTCTCATCGGTTGTCTCGACTAATCGTCCCCTAATTTTGGCTATGGCGAGTTTCTGGTCTGTAAGCGAATCTATTATGCTTTTGACTTCAGGTTGGATGTGCTCTTGTGTTTCGCTTTTTGTAATCAAAGATTTTCTGAGAATATGCTCTAGAACGCCACGAAGATCTGCGAACTGAATGTCTACTACTTGAGCTACTACACCATCAATATCTAGGTTGTCTCCTATTCGGAGTCTTTCTTCTGGAGCGAAGACTATTGCCAAGTCATCGCCCTCTTTTGTGAGGAGATACATTTTGGTCACTATAAAGGAAATATTTTCGGTCTGAGCTCTTCTTTCATGCTTAGACCATGTAAACCTATCGCTGCAGCTTGGAGCTCTATGATTTCAATTGAGCCTAAAATGCAGGTCATATGAGCGAGCTTTAATTCTTCAGGATAGCCATAATCTCCAGCTAACCCAGCAATTTGAGAAAACACCTCATCATGAGTGAAGGGCGAATCTTTTGAAATATCTATTCTGAAAGGTTCACCTAATGTTGTTAGTTTTGCCACATAGACTTCTCCAAGGTACCTTTCTGGGTTCTGGGTGATGCGTTTCTTAATGTCGCCAATGTAGCATGGTCCTTGCACTCCATCTAGTAAAGAGAGAATGTTACGCCTCGTTCCTTTGAGAGTTAGCCCAGTAGATTTGGACATTGCCACTACGGTATTACCGTTTGCAGATGCGTCCTTTAGAATTCCCTTTAAAATGAAGCTTGGGTCACCCACAAAACCGCCAATAAGGCTTCCATCAAGAAGGATAAGACTGTTCTTATGATTCCTTGCTGTTTCTCTTTGAAGATACCTTTCAAACCAACTTCTGAAACGATCCAGAGTTTTATGGTTGTCAGGAGGAGTAGACTTGTTTTCTTTTCCGAAAAGCGCCCGAAAAGTATTCTTGTAGACTATGGCTTTGTTTTGATTTGTTATAGGCACCAGATATGGTCCATATCTTTCTAGACTGTGACTTGTTTTTCCTGATGGTTTTGTTATAATTGACGCTCTGAGTGCACCTACTAAGCCATCTGGAATTTGACCTAACGTAAAGTTGGTACCATCTATCGCCATGACTTGGCTATCGATTGGATATCTTGGATTAATTGGTGTGGGTTCCTGTTTTTCGGGTTCTTCAAATTCTAGCTGGGCGTCTTCTTCTTCCTCGGCTTTTCTTGTTTCTTGAAAATATTCAGTTAAGTTTGCATCTGAGGGCTCAAAGGTGAGACCCGGTGGGATTTTGTTGCATATAGCGTTCATAAAATGTTCAATTTCTATCATTATACCCAGCTCTTGGATTTTATTTCTGTAAAGCCATTGTTGTTTCGTTCAAAGATTATGTGATGGTCCACATAGTTTGCTATGTCTTCATGGGCGATTATGAAGATTTGTGAGAAAGTCTGTTTCATAGCATCGAGAACTTCAAATATTCCTTGCTTTCTAACATCGTCGCTACTGGAGGTGCATTCATCCATTAACAGTGAATATTTATCGGCCATGACTCTGGAATCTAAAATGCTCTGCGTAAATGCGAGCCTAAGAGCGATTAGAAATTGGTCTTGCGTTCCTCCGCTGAAGATTTCTCGTTCTTTGTAACCTCCGGCTTGGTTTGAGTGCACTTTGAACTTGAGATCTTCAGTAATTTCAAAGTCGGAATATCTGTCGCTGGTAAGTGTAGGAAGAATTTGATTTATTATTAACCTAGCATGTGGGAGAACTTGATTGCGTAGTCCTTTGCTTGTTTCGGAGAGATGGAAATTAACCATTTTCAGAATTTTGATCCTTTCTTCTCGTGCTTGCACTTCTTCTTCAAGCTGTGGAAATAATTCAAAGTCAGGCATTAGTCTCTGGAGGTCTTTTTTAAGTTGTTTAATTGTGCCCGTATCGTTGTCAATGCCTTCTTTGATGTCGCTCCATTCAGCTTGGATATTTTCGCGTTGAGTCTTTAGGGCTATATGCTGTTCCTTGTCATATTCGACTTTATCTGTTGAGTCAGGTTTTGTTTTTTCAAGTTCCTTTATTTCTGCTTGTTTTGATTGGATCTGACTTTCCAATGTTTCTTTTCTGGTTTGGGGATTTGTTTGTTTCAATTTTGAAAGTTCATTTTTAGTGTTTCTGAGTAGAGCTTCTGCTCCGTCTATAGTGTCTTCCCCGATTTCTGTCTTCATTTGATTGAGAATTATGTCAAGCTTGTCCTTCGTGTCTTGCGACGTTTTATAGGGGCTCTGTGAGGTTAAACTTGCTTTTTCGTCTTGTAATTCCAACACATTATTTTCTTGATCTCTTAGCTGTATGTTTGCTGCTTCAATTTCGACATTTTTTGTTGCCAATTTATCAAGTTTCAGGTATTGGCTCAGAAAATAAGCCGAAAGAGCAAAGAGGATAGCAGCCCCACCAAGTAGAAAAACTGTAGTTAGGAAAGCTACAAAAACACAAGCCAAACCACCTATCACCATGGCGCCCGTGAACATTAGCCGCCTACTCTTTTGAGCTGGCAGATCTTGCGAAAGTAACTTCAAATCTTGTTCTGGCAATCCCAAACTACTAATTGCGTCCTGTTTTTTTGCTTCAAGCCTCTCATGAGACGTTTCTGCTTCCTCTAAACGTCTTTCCAAATCAGAGAGTCTCTGGCTGTGACTTTCAAGATCTTTAATTTCCGGTTTGTAAGTATCTATTGAGTTCTTCATTCTTGCAGTCTGCTCTTCGAGTTCGGACATTCTTGCAAGTTCATTTTCAACCTGATCAAGCTGTTCATTCAATGAGCATTCTAGATCCTTTGCCGAATTGTAATTAGATATCCATTCATATTTAGAAACCAAAGCTTTCGCGTTTTCCAACTCTTCTTTTTTGACGTCTAGTTTCGGTTGCTGTTCTTCAACTTGGGTCTGTAGCGTTGATTTTTGGTCTAGTTTGGATTCATAATCTTCTTTGTTTTTTCGAACCATGTCAAGCTGAAGTTCTTTGCTTTTTAGTTCATCAGCAAGAAGAGAAGTGTCTTTTTTCACTTTAACTGAGGCATCATCAAAGATTTCTATTCCCATAACTTTGTTGACAAGTTGTTCTCTCTTAGATTTCGCCAATTCTTTCAGTGCATCGAGGTCCTTTTGTTTAATATACACTAATTTAGTGAATGAATCTCTGTCCATTCCGGTTATATCTTCAATTGTACGTTCTATAGCTGTTAATCCAGTAATTGCACTTGACCTATCTTTAACGCCATTAATCACTGACGTCAGATTCGCCTTGTGAATATTTTTCGGATTAAAAGTTCTCTGAAGATTGTATCTATTTTGCCCAGAAGTAAATTCTATTTCCAGTTTAGTTTGATTCTTCCCCCATGTTACAAGATTTTTTCTGTCTGCTTCTGGGCCAGATCCTTTTCTAAGACCATAAAGAGCACATTCGATTGCTTGAAAAAAAGTTGTTTTTCCGCTTTCATTCTGACCAAGAACACCTATGCGACCTTCACTTGGGAGATTAATGTCTAAAGCTTCGCCCATTATCCGGAACCCTGAGGCTTTAAGATAATGGATTATCATTTAGCAGCCTCCAAATATTTGATTCCAAGGCTTTTTGCACTTTCCAGCAACTGCCTATCAGGATCGTTTGGTTTCAATTTGCTGATCAAGATGTCAAGTCTCTTGGAATAGGCCTCAACTGGGTTATCCAACCGTTCCATGAAAACCCGGCCGTACCCCTCTATTTCTAATTCTTTACGATCTACTTGGAGATTAAAAAACAAGTCATTGCAGGCTCTTAACAGTTCGTTGATTTTAAGTTGCTGATACTGGTCTTGAGAAATTAAACCGTTGAGGCTAAGTTTAAGAATCTTCTCGGGGTCACCAATTTGCGTAAGAAAATCTAAAACGTAATTTTTTATCCCTTTGGCGTATTCTCCATTTTTAGACAGTGAGAGCTGGCTTATTTCCATTGGGCGAGTCTGAAGTTTGACAAATTCTGTGGTTGTTTCTGAACCATCTAATTCTGCCCACACGAAACCTTTTTCATCATTTATTTCTGCCCAAGAAAGTTTTTCGATAGAGCCTGGATTAACTATCGTGCAGCCCTTGTGTTCTCTTTTGAAGTAATTGTGGAAATGCCCCAATGCAAGATAATTGAGACCTTTTGTAATGTCTTCAGCCAGAAAGGGATTTTGATATGCAAATTCCGGTACTGAAGAGGTCACGTTTAATCCTTGAAGTGACCCGTGGATCATCAGAATATTGTAGTCGCCTTCAATTGGGACCGCAATGTCTTTGAGCGGATTTGCTCCATCAAACTGAGTATAATAAGATCTGCCAGAAACGCATACAGATTTTCCACTGACCTTTATCATTTTTTTCTGAATTATGTCAAATCTGGAGAAAACTGTGGCGATTCCCGCAGAGCCAAGAACGTCAATTGCTAATAAAGGAGAAGCACCAAACCTTGGAACATCATGGTTCCCACCAATAATGAATACGGCAATGTTCGCATCGTTGAGAAGTTTTATTTGTGAGGTCAAAAAAACTCGGGAAGCATTAGTTGGCAAAATTTTGTCAAAAACATCACCTGCAATGAGAAAAACATCAGGCTTGTTTTTCAAGGCATAATCTATTATTTTTGAAAAATTGCGGTTCAAATCCTCTCTTCTCTGCATAGCCTTGGAGAGATTAGAGATACCAAAACTCTTGTCCAAATGTGTATCGCTACAGTGTAGGATCTGAATAGAGATGGCTCTCACCCTGATGTCTCTATAAGGAATTGTTGAATCTTTTATAGTTTCTTACACACGAATTCACATTAGGAAATTTTAGTCATTTTTTGTTGTTTTTTTGTTGGTTTTAAATATAAATTAATACAATCCAAAATTTGAAGAAAAACGCGTGCGCATTTGTGAATTACGATTATGGCTTTTATCCGTAATGCGTTTTGTATTACTCTTCATCATCAATGGCATCGTAAGCCGGTTCATCTTTGTAGCTTCCGCATTCTTCGCAGATGTCTTCACCATCTGGGTTTCTATGTCCACAGATTTTACATGTCCACATGTTGACCGATCTCCTTGTTTGGTTCATCGCAATATATAATTGCACTCTGGTCAATTGCTGCATCCATAAAAGTTGCCATGTGTGCGCACACAATTCTATTTGGTAACGAACAAACGTAATAAAGAATAACTGTTTATCAAGTAACCAAGATGAATTATACTTCATGACTCATAGTGCTAAAAAAATTGAAAGTCGTGGAGGATGCTGTTATGCCTGAAAGTGAAGAGAGCAGGTTTTATTGTTCTGTTTGCGGTCGAGAAATCAGCCGAGAAGATTATGAGAATTATGATGGTATGTGTTGGGAATGCTGGGATGACCAGCTCACTGAAGAGGCTGATGACATGTTTGGAGACCTGATGTAAAATAAACAAGGTTCTTTCTATTTTGGTGTGTCTTTCATCCCTCTTGTTTTATCACATATGCCATAACCAACATATCGATAGCCTTCAAGCGCGCACGTTTTTTCTAAGGTTCTAACTTTATAGTCTCTATAATTAAGAAAAAAATAAACTTACTAAAATTTTAGAAATACCATAAAATGGAAAGTAGAAAATCTTTTCCTCGCTTTTCAGCGTGCATCTAGTAGTGCTGCTCAAAACAGTGTTAATTCGTTCTGGTGATTTCAAGATTCTTTGTGGATATACTGGAATCTCTGAGGATTGACAAGCTGTTTATAAAGAACTTGTCAGTTGATTAGCATCTAATATATAATATAGATGAGTGTAACCGTCAACCAACTTACTTCAAGCTTCTCGCCCAACCAAAATAATGTAAGCAGTTGTTTCGCTAATAGCGAAACTATTTAAGTTAAAGCGAAAAACCTTTTGAAATGCCTATACCCTCACTGAGGAGCCCACTCCTTCTCCAGAGCCCTGAGTATCACTTCAGCAGCTTCCTGACCACGAGCTGGGTAGTTGAAAAGGTCTACGTATAACTGCACCTTGCTTACGACGTTCACTCCAGTAACCTGGCGTAGTCCATAGAAGACTCCTTCATCGTACGGCAGGACTATAGATACGTTTCCTCCCGTTTCCACGGGCCTTAGGTCCAGTAGTTCGACCCAAGTCTTGGCTTTTTTCTTCTGTTTGATATAGAAGTGAATCGTTGTGGGTCTTACATAGGGAGCTACAACGTGGGCGCCTGTAAGAACGGCGAGAGCATACTCCAAGTCGTTTGCCTTCTTCATATTCGAGAGGAAAGCTTCAATATTCTTCTCGAAGGTGTGATAACGTAGGAAGTTGTTCATAGCCATGTAGTTGTGGTAGGCAGCCCATCGTTGAATAAGCTTCACTGGATCGCTTACTCTCAACTTGTATGAATTATCCCTGTAGATGTGCCCTTGATCAATTAGTGACACTACTACCGCGTGTGTGTAACCTATGGATACCTTCGCCTCTGCTGATAGATCCTTGATCGTCCAGCCTTCTTGGGGATGGATTAGAAGAACTCGTAATATGCGGGAGGCTTTTGGTGAAAAAATGTTTTGTGCTTTCCTCATAGAAGAAGAAATGTTTCGCTCTGATTTATAAAGTTTCGCTAATTGCGAAACAACTTAAACGTTAAAATAGCTATTAAGGGCTAAAATAGATTCAACCCCACAAGACTTGTAGGTGAGCAGAATTGTATGACACGAATCAAACTGAGGTCTCCAGAGGTGCTCTTGTCGAGCTGGCTCTAGCGTTGGAACTCTATAGAGACGATTTTGTTTTGGTTGGAGGATGGGTCCCCTATTTTTTAACCCAAGGCTACACAGAACACTGTGGTTCTATAGATATCGATCTGGTGCTTCGTCCCTCCATCGTAGTACGATATGAGTCTATTCGTGAAGTAATCACAACTCTGGGATATGAACCAACAGAGAACCCGTTCCGCTTCGAGCGGGAGCTTGCAGCCCTCGATGGAACACCCTTTCCGATGCACCTCGATCTCCTTACGGAGCCAGAGGCCAAAAGACACATAAAAGAGCTGTTAGATGTCCAAGAAGATTTGCAAGCCGTTCTTATTCCCGGCTGCAGCATCGTTTTCACTTTCAACTATACGCAAGTTGTAAGAGGCACCCTGCCTTCGGGGGGAGAAGGCAGTGCTGACATCAGAATTTCTGACATTGTAGGGACTTTAACAATGAAAGGTCTTGCTTTGGGGCGTCCACGAAAGTTAGAGAAAGATAGCTACGACATATACACCGTGGTCGGTTTTCATGGCGGAGACCCCAACAAAGCCGCATCCCGTTTCAAGAAGCTTATTGAAACACTTGGTGTCGGAGCAACGCCCGCGGTTACCGATAGAGCCCTTAAAAGGATTAAAAGTGGTTTCGAATCACCAACCAGCTTCGCCGCGCAGGCGGTTTCTCGCTTCTTGGAAGAAGATGTATCAGTCGATGCATCAGAAAGGGTCTCTGCTTTTCTCTCTCAAGTTAGCCTCTAGTTCAGTGCAAATGACTGAGTGCCTAACCATCATCTTGATCTTACACACGCAGAAAAAAGGGGGGAGTTGCGGGGGATATCTCCATTGTGGGTGGGGTTCAAATCTCTCCAGGCCCACTTGTACTTTCACCGAATCACTTCAGATTATTCGATTTTCTTATGAAAAAAGGGGGGTTTAGAACCATCATCAGGTGATATATTAAATTAATTTTTGGGCGAATAATCAACTATTTAGTATTCCTTCATTTTGGGGTTCGACATCATAGAAAAGGGAATCCTTTTTTGAAGTACGTTTGGGTTTAAGGGTTGAATTTATAGGCTTTTTTGTGAGCAACCCAAAATGGTTTGTTGTTTATATTCGGGTCATCTCTTCGATTGGAATGATGCAGTGGGGAGCAAAAGTGACAATTTGTTCGCCCTCCTCTACCATGACTGCTCCGGGGACGATTCCGCCAACCATGCATATTCCAAACCTGTCCATGCCCACTGGTATCCCAAGCACAGGCTGGTTAGGTTCCCCCAAAACAAGAACCCCTCCCCATCCCTTCTTCTGCTGTTCATCAAGAATCTTCACAGTTCTCTCCCTTGCCTCAGAAGGTATCTCCCGCAGCGTCGCCAGCAACATACCTGAACCAGTTTTCAGTATACTTGAGATGGAAGTCATCTTCCTGTAAACAAACACTTCCAAGGGTGGTATGGTTGTCCCTTCATAGGAGATTATTTCCACGAATCTAATTGGCTTACGGTTCACTACTTGAACCAGACCACCATGTTTGAAGAACAGCGGGATTCCAGAATGAATCAGAATGCTGTCTAACGTCAAGTTGCAGACCGTGAACAGCGCAAACTGTCCATTGGGTACGGATATGTCGCGGTATTCCTCTTTTTCATTCAGCACTTTGAGGTATGGCGCTGACAGAAGGCTCATGCTCTGAAGCGCCTTCATGCTGTCAACTGTTTTGTCCTGAAGGCTTTTGTCCAGTAATGACACGTTTGCGACTACTGTTCCTGAGTCTACGGCTGGGTTGTAATTGGCTGAATAAGCTAAAGACATGAAGCGGGTTGTGGTGAAGCCTAACCTCTGTGTGGCAAGCGATCTGCTCAGTTCTTCAAGACCGGGTTGGGTTATTGTTCTACCTTTTCGGTTGTGCCCCAGCACGAAGCCTTTTGCTTCCAAAAGCTGAAGATGATATCTTACTGTTCTTTCGCTGAGAACAAAGCCTCTTTTTTTTAATTCCCGCTTAAGCAACGTTGAACCCACAGGGCTAGCAAATTCGCTCAAGATTCTCAGTATTTCGATTTCTTTTCTGGCGCTCCCGTTCTCATGCAACATGAACCCACTTCCCCAACTAATCAAAAATTCAATTGATCTAAGGGCACAATAAACCCCAGTTTTCAAGGTAATCCGTTTAAATCCAACCGCGAAGTCTCATTGTTTCAACCACGCGATTGACAGCAACTACGTAGGCAGCCTTGCGCATATTTACGTTATAGGTTTTAGCGGTATCTAGTACTGTGTGATATGCAAGACTCATTTTACGCGCTAAACGTTCATGAACTTCTTCCAAGCTCCAGTAGTACATAGAAGCGTTCTGTACCATCTCAAAATATGAAACTGTGACGCCGCCTGCATTACAGAGGAAATCAGGTATTACGTGAACACTGTTTTTATAGAGAATAGCATCTGCTTCTGGCGTCGTTGATCCATTAGCTAACTCAGCAAGAATCTTAGCCTTAATCTTTGATGCATTATCCTTTGTAATGACATTTTCTAATGCCGCTGTAATGAGGATATCCACGTCGAGTTCGAGCAGTTCTTCATTTGAGATTTTCTGCGCATTTGGAGAATTGACAACTGAAGCCGTCTCTGCTTTACATTTGCGAACATTCTCAAGATTCAGACCATTCTTATTATATATGCCACCTTTAGAGTCACTTACTGCCACAACATTAGCGCCAAACAACTCTTTACATAATAATGCAGCATTACAACCAGCGTTACCATAACCTTGTATAGCAACAGTAGCATTTTTCAGGTTTATACCAACTTCTTTTGCCGCCTCTCGAATCGTGTACATACCGCCCCGAGCAGTTGCATCATCACGTCCCCATGAACCTCCAAGGCAGATTGGTTTACCCGTAATACAGCTAAAACCATTGCTTCCTGTAATTTTTGAGTATTCATCCATCATCCATGCCATTGTCTGTGCTGTTGTATAGACGTCAGGAGCAGGGACATCTTTGTTCGGTCCGATGAATTCCCATATCTCTTTGATGTAACCGCGACTTAAGCGTTCTAACTCACTGACACTGAGTTCTTTTGGGTTGCAGATAACCCCTCCCTTTCCCCCTCCAAGTGGTAAATCCAGAAGAGAACACTTCCAAGTCATCAACGCTGCAAGCGCCCGGACCGTGTCAATCGTTTCCTGAGGATGAAAACGAACTCCTCCCTTTATAGGTCCTCGAGCATTGTTATATTGGACTCTGAAGCCTTGAAATACTCGCGTTTTACCGTTATCCATGTGAACTGGGATTGTTACATGAAGTTCACGCATAGGGTGCCGAAGGGTTTCATGTATATCATGGTCTAACTTGAGTATCTCTGCGCAATCATCCAACTGTTTTAGTGTAATCTCAAATGAGTTTTCTTCTGTCATTTTTCACACCTATAATGAATCTGTGCGTGCTCAATGATTAGCGACTTTTTTTATGCTTTTGAAACTCGGTGAAATTTCTTCATGATTTTCCTTGGGAAATGCTACTTCATACACGTCGTTTGTGTTACATTTTTCGCATTTCAAGGCTCTCCATCTACATCCAAAACAATTTTCTGACTCTATACCAATGCGAAGGCACAGGTCTTCGAGCCCCTCTTGGTGTCCGATAATCACACCAACAAATTCAATCCACGTTCTTCCACAGTGAATGCAGGTGACCCTTTTCTTGCGCAATGTACCTGTTTTTTCTCTTTTTTCGATCTCCTTGATTACCTCAGTAATTTCCAAGAGCCTATCCCCACATCATAAGCACATTGAGTGAATATTTATGTATTTTGTTCACATATTAAAGCTTATTATCGACATTATAAGAAAGAATTATATATTTAATATATTTTGTGGGGGATGTGCTGGGAAAACATCTGTAACCTTGACATCATAAGATTTTTCCTCGAAAATGGTATAATTTAAAAACTCTGATTGTGTTGTTTTCGACAGAGAAGGGTGCATCCATGAGTTCTAATGTGAAAATTGATGAGATTGACATTACCATTATCAGAGCACTTCAAAAAGATGCCCGTGCCAATTTTGCGGGTATTGCAAGAGATTGCGGTGTCTCAACAGATACAATAAGCAAACGATTCAGAAAAATGAAAAAAGCCGGCATCATAAGGGGGACAACAATACTGTTGAACCCGAAAAGTTTTGGATATGAATGTGTTGGAAGCTTAGGCGTTGACGTTAGCTACCCGCATTTGATGACTGTTGTTGAATCAATACAAAAGATACCTGAGATAGTTATCTGCACTACATCTATGGGTAAACACGACATATTTTGTATTGCTGTGCTAAAAAATGTTGGGCGACTCGGTCAAGTAAAGGACTTGATAAAGGGGCATCCTGCAGTCAGAGAAGTCACAACAAGCATTTGGGTTGATGAAATATTGCTATGCCCTGAAAACTTCGAATTTAATACGAATCTAGAAAGGTAGTGAAGGAGATGGATGAAACTGACTTATTCATAATTAAACGAATGACAGAAGATGCTCGTGTGTCTTTCAGAAAAATCGCGAAGGAACTTGGGGTCTCGCCAGATACCGTGATAAGCAGATTCAGAGCGCTACAAGAAAAAGGGGTAATCCGTGGATCAACTGTTGTACTTGATCCGAAAAAAATTGGATACAAGGGGATGGCTGCATTTATGATAGACACCTCGCCAACAAACATTATAGGAACGGAGGCAACTCAGCCTACAGTGTCATCGATTTTAGAAACGGTGATCAAAATGCCCGATATAATCTTGGCAACAAAGACTGTTGGAGACCATGATATGTTGGCTATTGCCGTAATCAGAGATGTTGAACACCTTATTACGACAGGTAGTAATATAGCAAAAATACCAGGAGTAAAAGATTTACGTGTATCCTTTTGGGTTGAAAAAGCAGAACTCCATCCTAAATATTTCATAATTTGAGCCCTGAATGTGTGAGCATTAAGATAGAACCAGTGCCTTACGAGATATTAATAGCAATTTTTTACTGGCAATTCAAGGAGAAATTGCACTGATGCCTTCAAATGGATTTAGGTCAAGAATAAATATTCAAGAAAAAGAGCTAAGTTACTTACTTACAAAAAGGGGAGTTTGCGGGATTTTTTCGGGAGATATCTCCACTGACCGGGGGTTCAAATCTCTTCAGGCCCACTTTTACTTTTTTCCATAAGTCATAAAAACAAACGCAGATAATACAAGAATGAGGGAGAAACAGAAATGCCTAGGAAGAGTTTTTCTTGGATGGATTTTGTTCCAGTGACCCTCGTGAGCATTCTTTTCATCTCACAGATTATCGTCGGTTTTTATTTACTGTCTGGCGTGTCTCAAATTGAGGTTCTGGCGTATGTTGGAGTGGGGCTTTATGTTTTTTCTGGTCTAGTTTTTGGTTGGCTTCCAGTATTTGAGTTTCGTAGGAAAGGTGGAGTAAAAAGGGGAAAAAGCTACATTCATACCACTCAGCTTGTTGACACTGGAATATATTCTATTGTTCGTCATCCGCAGTATGTGACTTTCATATTGTGGGCAATAGCTGGTATGCTGCTTTTCCAACATTGGATTGTTGTCTTGCTGGGTATTCCCATTTTTCCGTTGACATACATTGATTTAATCAAGGCTGACAAAGACGCGATTGAGAAGTTAGGAGATGACTACAAGCGATACATGAAACGGGTCCCAAGAATGAACCTTTTACTTGGCATCCTACGATTATTGCGACAGAGAAGAAACTAGTCTCAGGCGCACGCATAAATCTAAGAAAATTTGTGACAATTATATTTTCCAAAAAACAGGAAAAAACTGGAGTTGCGGGAGATTTAAGTTAAACTCTTCCAACCAAAAAATAGTGGAAGGAAAAGTAATATCCCAAAAAATCCACCTACTAATAAGTGAGCAAATAAATTCCCTGCAACATAAATATTGACTGTAAAGGCTACTCCAAATGAAATTATACCGATATATACACCGATACGTTTTGATTTCCATAAAAAGATTGATGCAATTAAAAATCCTATACCAACAATTAATAGAAAATAATTGAGTGTTGGAAGTCGTGAAACCCAAGCTCTTAGGAAACCTGAACTCAATAACAGCGTATAAACTGCAAGTGCTATTGCGATACAACCAAATAATGCGAAAAAAACAGCGGAAGCAATTACTGACTTGTTTCTTTTTGGGGGCACATTCTTTTTTTTCAGAATAAGTTGTTATTAACTTTACTGGTAACATTGAATTAAATCAGGAATGAAGTTAAAAAAAGAGGGGAGTTGCGGGAGACATCACCATTAGGCATGGTTCAAATCTCTCTAGGCCCACCATCTGCTTCTCTGGACTTTTTTTATCCTAGTAGGAGTAGAACTGCTGTCATTGTGAGCATTCCTAGGAAAAGGCTTGTGATTGCTAGGTGTGCTTCTCCGTGGCTTAGGGAGAGAGGTAACAGTTCGTCAAAGCTTATGAAAACCATTATGCCTGCAACAAAGGCTAATGCCATGTTAAGTACGAAGGGGTTGATGAAGGGAAATAGAACGAAGAAGCCTATGATTGCTCCGATTGGCTCAGAGATTCCTGAGAGAAGAGACCAGAGGAATGCCTTTTTTCTGTTCTTTGTTGCGTAGTATATTGGGATCGACACTGAGATTCCTTCAGGTATATTATGGAGGGCAACGGCGATTAGCAGCACAATGCCAAGATGTATGTCCTTAATGGCGCCAAATAAGGTGACGATTCCCTCTGGAAAATTATGGATTGCTATTCCTGCTGAGACAAGAACTCCAGTCTTCATTAGCCTCTTGTCTTTCTTTTCCTTATCCGTTAACTTTTCTTCCTCGTATTCGTGCGGTATCAAAAACTCGATTGCCGCTATAGTTGCGATTCCTAAGAAAAATGAGATGTTTGCGGTTAGGAATCCCGTCTCCACTACTGCCGAGAACAGGAGCTCCATGAATGAGATTTGTATCATGACACCAGCAGAAAAGCCCATTAGCACAGAAAGGTGCCTGTGTTTGAAGTCTTTTATGAAGAATGCCACTAGGCTGCCAAGGCCAGTAGACAATCCTGCGATTAGAGAAAAAAGGAAGGCAATCAGTATTGTGTCTGTCATCAAAGCACCCGAAGCAATGGTTGGAAACCAGTTAGTTTTTTGTCAACTCGCTTTTAAGCATGTTTACAAAGCTTTCCTCATTTTCTGCCATTCTTTTCTTCACTTCTTTCCAAGTTGCTGAGCAATTCTTGTAGTCTACTCCAACGATACTGTGGATAACTCTGTCAACGTCTTGTCTGTTTTCTTTTGTGATGGGTATTCCTGTTTTTTCAAAGATTGTTTTTAGGTGTCTGAAGTAGCAGGTCATGGCTAACAACCTGTTTGTCTATTTGTTTAGAAACGTTTATAAACGCGTGTGCTGGTTGGTTTACGGCAATAGGTTGCCGTATGCCCACCAATCATGGGGGATAAAACACAATGAAACGGGTCTCAATCAAAGAAGAAGCATGCATAGGATGCGGACTCTGCCAAGTCCACTGCATAATAGAACACTCCAAATCCAAAGACCCCATAAAAGCATACCTAAAGGAACAGCCCCGACCAGTCAGCCGAGTAAGAGTGGAAACAAACAAACCATACTCCATCTCAATCAGGTGCCAACAATGCAAAGACACACCCTGCGTAACCGCCTGCCTAACCGGAACCATGACCCTAGACAAGGAAACCGGACTGGTGGTGCATGACGCAGAAAAATGCATAGGCTGCTGGACCTGCATCATGGTCTGCCCATACAGCGCCATAAAACCTGATATATCAAGCAAAATTGTTGCAAAGTGTGATCTCTGCCCAAACTTGGAAGTCCCAGCGTGCGTAGCTAACTGCCCCAACGAGGCGCTGGTCTGCGAAGAGGTGAAACAGTAATGTCGAAATATGTGATTATCGGCGGCTCAGCAGGAGGAATCGGAGCAGTTGAAGCCATCAGAGAAGTGGACCCCATAGGAACGTTGACAGTAATTTCGGAAGAAACAGTTCCCCAGTATTCCCGCCCCATGATCTCCGAATACGTGAGCAGAGAGGCTACTCTGGAAACCATGAAATACCGAGGCGACCAGTTCTGGAACAAAAATAACGTCCAGCCCTTAACTGGAAGAGCCGCAGTAAACATAGACTTCACAAAAAAACAAGTTGAACTCGAAGGCGGAACCAAAATCGATTTCGAGAAGCTTCTGATCGCCACCGGCGGCAAACCCTTTGTTCCAAGGATGAAAGGCGGAGAAAAAAATGGAGTCTTCACATTCACAGAACTCTCCAGCGCAAAAGGCTTAGAGTCCAAGCTGGAACATTCCAAGAGTGCCGTGGTTATCGGTGGGGGTCTAATCGGCGTCAGCACATCTGAAGTGCTGGTGAAACGTGGAATAACGGTGACCCTAGTAGAACTAAAGCAACACATCCTCAACCTAATCTTAGACGAGAAAGCGTCAGAAATCGCAGAAAAAGTGCTCACAGAAGCTGGAGTCACAGTAATCACCGGTCAAACCGTTCAACGCATTCTGGGCAGAAAAGACAACGAGGGTTCCGTAGGCGGAGTAGTAATGACTGACGGCAAAGAAATCCCCTGCGACCTAGTGGTTGTCGCTATCGGAGTCATCCCCAGAACAGAACTCGTCAAAGAAACAGACATGAAACTGAACCGGGGAATAGTTGTGGACAGGTTCATGCGCACCAACATACCTGACGTGTACGCATGCGGAGACGTTGCAGAAGCCCATGACTTCCTACTGAATGGAAACCGCCTCTTACCATTATGGCCTCTAGCTCATCTTGGAGGACAAGTGGCAGGCTACAACATGGCAGGAAAGAAAGTGGAATATGCTGGGGGAACCGTTATGAGTTCCCTGAAATACTTCGATCTGCCCATCATCGCCGTGGGAAATACAAATCCTGAAGATAGCGGCGATTATGAATTACTGGTTGAACGTCAACCCGAAAAAACCGTGTACAAGAAGATACTGCTCAAGGATAACAGGATTGTGGCTTTCATCTTCTTGGGCGACATAGAGAAAGCTGGGATACTCTTCCATCTATTGAAGAACCATGTTGATGTGAGTGAAATCAAGGACAGACTTCTCTCCGAGGATTTTGGCATCGTAACATTGCCGGAGCAGCTGAGACAAAATTTGTTTGTGGTGAATTAGGATGAAGGACCTAGCTAAAACTAACAACCCTTACGGTGACGAGAAGGTCTTTGATGCCTGCTCCATATTCGGCATGATGAACCTTAAAGGAGAACGGTTCTCAGCAAAAGACCCAGTCCGAGCCATCGCAAACATGCATGACAGAGGAAACGGGCTGGGCGGCGGCTTTGCGGCTTACGGCATCTACCCAGAATACAAGGACGATTACGCATTCCAGATCATGTACCTCGACAGAGAGGCAAAAAAGAAGACAGACCGTCTGCTCAGCGAATGCTTCAACATCCTCAACGAAGAGGAGATGCCAACACAGGAAGCTAACGTTAGAGACCCGCCTATCATGTGGCGGTACTTCCTTCAACCCAAAAAATCCAGAACGAAGAGCCAACCAGCCGATGATTACATTCTGGAGAAGGTTATGCGAATCAACACAGAAACAGGAAAAGCCTTCGTTTTCTCAAGCGGAAAAAACATGGGAGTCTTCAAGGGAGTTGGCTTCCCAGAGGACATGGCGGAGTACTTCTGCTTGGAGGAGTACAAAGGATACATGTGGACCTGCCACGGGCGGTTCCCAACGAACACTCCGGGTTGGTGGGGAGGGGCTCACCCCTTCAACATATTAGATTGGACTGTGGTACACAACGGCGAAATCTCGTCCTATGGCATCAACAAGCGCTACTTGGAGATGTTCGGATACAAATGCACCATGCAGACGGACACAGAAGTGATGGCTTACACCTTCGATCTACTCATGAGGCGGCAAGGCTTGTCCATTGAGGTTGTCTCCAAGATTCTTGCTCCGCCCCTCTGGTCAGAAATCGATACTTTGATACCAAAGAGTGAACTTGCCATGAGGGCTCTGCGCCAGACATACGGTAGTCTCTTGATGAACGGGCCCTTCACCATCATAGTGGCTCATCAAGGTGAAATGATTGGACTCACTGACCGGATTAAGCTTCGTCCCCTCACCGCAGCAGAGAAGGATGATTTTCTGTTTCTGTCTTCGGAGGAGGCGGCAATACGGTTAGTTTCGCCTATGCTGGACAGGGTTTGGAGTCCAAGAGGGGGAGAGCCTGTGATAGGAAGACTCGAATCTCCAGAAGTTGTGGAGGTCCTAGTTTAGGAGGTGAAGAGGATGAAGAGTTACGTTTCCCCCGAGTATATCGTTGAGCGAGATCAGGATCGCTGTATCCGCTGCAAAGTCTGCGTGAACCAGTGCAGCTATGAGACGCATTACTACGATGAGGAAGATGACATAATACTCAGCAGAAACGAGAACTGCGTGAACTGCCAGCGATGCGCCACGTTCTGTCCAACTCAAGCCATAACCATACGGGAGAATCCTAACCATTACAGGTCTAATGCCAACTGGACTCAAGAAGCTATTGCTGGCATAAAGAAGCAGGCTGAAACCGGAGGCGTTGTTCTCACTGGAATGGGATGCGACAAACCCAACTTAACGTACTGGGATAGGCTTCTGCTGAATGCTAGTCAGGTGACCAATCCGTCCATAGATCCGTTGAGAGAGCCCATGGAAATGAGAACCTACATTGGATCAAAACCTGACAGTCTTGAACTAGATGCGGAAGAATGTGGCGGAGTCATGCTGAAGACCAAACTGGCTCCCCAGCTCCGTCTTGAGACCCCAATCATGTTCTCAGCCATGTCATACGGTTCAATAAGCCTCAATGTTCACAAATCTCTAGCCCGAGCAGCCAGCGAGGTCGGCACTTTCTACAATACAGGCGAAGGCGGACTAGAAAAGAGCCTGTACAAGTATGGTGACCACGTCATAGTTCAAGTAGCATCTGGACGCTTCGGGGTTCATTCTGAATACCTAAACGCTGGAGCCGCCATCGAAATCAAGATTGGACAGGGAGCGAAGCCTGGCATCGGCGGTCATCTTCCAGGCGAAAAGGTGAGTAAAGAAATCTCTGAGACTCGGATGATTCCTGTGGGCACAGACGCGCTTTCTCCTGCTCCTCAGCATGATATTTACTCTATCGAAGACCTGAGGCAGCTAATCTATGCACTGAAAGAAGCCACGGATTATACGAAGCCAGTTTTTGTGAAGATTGCGGCGGTGCATAACTCGGCAGCCATAGCCAGTGGCATAGTCAGAGCCGGCGCCGACGCTGTGGTGTTGGATGGTGTAAGAGGTGGAACCGGAGCTGCGCCAAGGATAATACGGGATAACGTTGGAATTCCCATAGAGCTGGCTCTTGCTTCTGTGGATCAGCGTCTACGTGACGAGGGCATACGAAACAAAGCCTCCGTTATCGCCGCGGGCGGAATCAAGAGTAGCGCTGACGTTCTCAAGGCTATAGCTTTGGGCGCTGACGCCGTGTACATTGCCACCGCAGCTTTGGTAGCGTTAGGTTGCACTGTGTGCCAAAAATGCTACACTGGCAAGTGCCCTTGGGGCATAGCAACTACTGATCTTTGGCTTACCAAGAGGATAAATCCTGACCTTGGGGCGAAGAGGCTTTCGGGTCTTCTTCGTGGATGGAGCCTAGAGATCATGGAGATGATGGGCGGAATGGGCATAAACGCCATCGAGAGCGTGAGAGGAAACCGTTTGCTTCTCCGAGGCGTAGGCTTGAGTGACACGGAACTGAAAATCTTAGGTGTAAGAATGGCTGGTGAGTAAAAGATGGTATTGAAAGATGCAATAAACAGGGTACCCGAGAATTTGATTATAAAAAAGAATGTGGCAATGATCGATGCAACTGGAGTGTACTATCGGGATCTCAACAGTCTCCTCAGGAGTCTGGACGGTAACGGCATCGAAAAAATCGAGATTTGCAACGTTTACGGTCAACGATACATCGGCACCGACCTTGACGGGCACATCAAAATTGACGTTTATGGAACTCCTGGTAACGATCTGGGAGCCTTCATGAAAGGCGCAAACATTACTGTTCACGGAAACGTGCAGGACGGCTGCGGAAACACCATGGATCACGGGCAGATAGTTGTTCATGGACGCGCTGGTGACCTAGTTGGACATTCAATGCGGGGCGGAAAAATCTTCATCCGGGACGACGCTGGATACCGCGTTGGAATACACATGAAAGAATACCTCGGCAAACGCCCATTCATAGTGATAGGTGGAACTGCCCAAGATTTTCTGGGAGAATACATGGCTGGAGGCGTGCTGGTGGTTCTGGGAATAAACATGAAGGAAAGCCGTCACAACGCTAGGTTCGTGGGAACTGGAATGCATGGCGGAACAATGTACATTCGAGGGGAAGTGCGTCACTTGGGAGAAGAAGTTGAAGTTACGGACCTTGAAGAAGACGACTTTAGGTTGCTTGGGGGTTTAGTTGATGAGTTCTGCAGCTACTACGGGTTAGACGCCGAAAAAATCTTGGAGAGCAAATTTAACAAGCTAGTTCCTGTTTCATCTCGTCCTTACGGGAACCTATACGCCTACTAATCTTAAGAAATCAGCGGCTTGCTTTATACACCAGTTTCAGGGCTAACTGTGCGAGGCTGCTGAAATGATAACTATTGTGTAGTATCATGCTCTAACGTAAACTCGATTCTTTTCACGTAAGCCATCTTGGTTTACCTTCAAGATATTCTGTCAAAAACTTCGCGAACTCAGGGTTAGCATAATAAAGCTTCAAGGCTTCGTCGTTCACCATGACCTCCAATGAATCGGCAACAGCCTTGGAAACAAGTTCAGCTACGCCGTCACGCCTGCCGCCGTCCCCCAATTTTTCTTTCAGCAGATTCACCACATCCGTGTGCTTCCTCTTTACATCAACCACCCAGCGTCCCTCATCCACGCGTGGTCCAGAAACCGTGGAGTCCGCTCCCACATGTTTTCGCAAAAAGTTCTCGCACTCCACCTTCTTTCTCAACGGTGGACCAAGATGCCTCCTCATGTTTGGAATGAAACGGTTTTCCACCTCAAAGATGAATATGTTCAAGTTTTTTTCGTTGCTCCAGACCTTGTCGCGTAAAACTGTGAAGTCGTGTTGCTGGATCAGTTTCCGCAGTGACCTCTGAGACTTGTATAGCTGCCCCCAAAGAACATCCGGCACCGCGGGGACTCCCTCAAAGCTGATGAATACAGTTGCGGAGCCTCGGGCGTTGATCCTGTTGACCAGCTCTGTGACCTCTAGGGCTTCCACCTCTCGTGGATAAAAGAACTTCAAGTCTGGAGCTTTCAAAAATGCTCTGGAGGCGGCGACGAACTCGTTTAATCTTTCTTTTCTAACTGCAGCCGCAACGTTTCTTCCCTTGTCCACCGGATCAACCATAACAAAGGGTTCTTCAAAAACCTTCTTAATCTCATTCCTTCCTTCATAATGTCTCTCGTAATCTATGATCGTTCGTTCTTTCCAGTCTACAGCAGACCGTAAAACTTCAACGAAGGAGCCGTAATTCAGAACAAGAAGCTCACATAGGTATCCGCTGAAGCCCCCAACTTTGATTTCCGCCCCGTAAACACCCACCCCCTTCATGAACCTCTTCAATAACCTGACCTCTCCCCCCATTCGCTCATCCAATAGAGGCTTGACATAATCCGTGTGAAAGGGAGTCCGATCCGTGGCGCTGATCCACTCGCCCCGTTTAACACTGTAACAGGGAACAACATTCACCCAAACATTATCTACTATAGCCTCAAGATAGGGGTGTTCTGCAAACCTTTCAATCTGCTTGTAGCCTTCAGTGGCTTTTTTCGCGATTTCCAAGCAGACGGTTCCGAAGGCTTCACGAGGCATGGTTGTTGGAACGCGCATGAAAACGTCAATTTCCGGGTCATCTCTAAGCCACGTGTTTTTAGCCACGGAACCCTCTACTCGAATCTCAGTTTCCACTCCCTTCTCTTTTGCCTCTTCTCTCACTTTTTCTACTAACTTTTTGGCTAAGGAAAGAACCTGTTCTCTTTCGCTGCCGCTTGGGGTGATTCTCTTCAGAACTTCGGTGCATATTTCTTCAAGGGGTGAAGTCATAACAAACCATCCTATACCTTACAGGTTTTCAGCCACCGCAAACCTCTTTTAAAGTGGTGTAAATTGGGCCTTTAGGGGTCAAGTCGCTCTTTTTTAGTCTCAAGCATTCAGCCTTGATGGTTCCGAATTCGTAGTCTTCCAGTTCTTGTATAAGCTTGATGAGTTGGGCTTTGTTTCTTCCGGTTCTCACGCGTGCTATTGTCAGGTGGGGACTGAATCCTTTGTTGTCAGGTTTGAAGCCTAGTCCTCTGAGGCGTGGTTCCAGCTGCTCGAAAATGTTAGTTAGTTCGTTTGCGCCTTTTCTGATTCCAGCCCAGACAACTCGGGGATAACTTAGCTTGGGGAAAGCGCCTAAGCCTCCGAGTTCTATCTCGAAGGGAGTGAATGATACCTGTTTCATTTCTTCGTAGATGGCGTCAACCATGGATGGGGATATGTCTCCCAAGAACCTGACTGTCAGGTGGATGTTCTGGGGCTTAACCCGCTTCAAGTCTGCGCCAGTGTTAACGAGCATGCCCTGAGCCTCCGCCAGTCGTCTGACTATCGTTTCGTCTTCAATGTCGACGGCGAAGAAACTTCGAATGGTTCCTGACATAGCAAATCTCTCGTAAACTCGCTCAACCAGTCAACTATACTCTTTCATGCGCACCATTTTAATAACTTGATCCATTGCTAGCCTCGAATTACTGTTTCATCGTTTGAGCCTCAACAATTGAATGGAAAATTGTCAGCGCCGAAACTGTGGAATGTTGCTTGCCAAAAGGGGAAGATGCTCCTTGGAACGCCTCAGCGCCAGAACCGAGTTGACGCCCAACATCCAAGTTTTGCGCATATGCGCACGGCGACTCAAGATTCTGTGAGCTTCTTTCCCTTTTGGTGGTTTAAAGAAAAACGTGAGTAGCGTTACTATATATTATGTATTAATAGATAAAGTTTGTTGCACGAGTTTAGTTTTTAATCGGATTCTGAATTAAAATATTGTTTCTAATACGTATTGTGTCTTCATACAAGTTAAATCAAGTAACCCTCCAAACGTTTCACTATCTACATATTAAGGAGGTTATGCTGCAATAACTTCGATAAAGCGTGTAACCGTACACGAGTTAAATGAACTGGTAGAAAACATCGCACGCGTAAACTCCAAACAGCCAGACCCCTGAAAAGTGCTTGTTCTGCCTAGGTTTCGCCCTTTTTTGCTTTCAGTTAGTTAATAGCAGACAAGTTTTGTAAACTGGTTTCTCCTAGATGTTCGGTGCTATTAACAAAATATGACATATGGTTCTAAAGCGAACAGCATGTTCTCCCTAAGAAAGAAGCTATAGTTTCTGGTTATAATTCTCAGTCTAGTCTAAGGCATATTCACTGTCCCAGATGTGGAAAGATAATTACTCATTTACCTTAACAACTCATGAAAACAAGACTGAACATTATAGCTTGGTTGCTACTGCCAGAAGCTACTAAAGTCCAGAATTACCGTTCATTCTTTTTCTTACAAGTAAAGCAAGTACTGTGGCAGTCAAGAATAGTGGCAGAATAATCCATGAGGGAAACTCTGGAATTTCTTGTTCTGAATTGGTGCTGATGGTGAAATAAACTGTTCTATTGTCTAATCCAATATTGTGATAAGACATTGGAAATTCGTATTTTCCATAAACAGTTATGCTATGTGACCCTTCAGACATTTCTGGCAGAGTAGCCCATCCAGTAATCAAATAGTAGGATTGTATGCCCATAGGAACAGGTGTTGATTGTGTGTCTATTGTTTTGTTAGTTTTTCCATCAATGGAATAAACGATTGTTATGTTAGCTTTGTTTGAATCAAGAAAACTCTTAACTGTAAAGTTCAAAGTTAACGATTGGGGAGTATAGGTACTATTAGAAGGAGAAATAATGCTGATTGGCGAAACAAGAATAAACGCTTGTCCATCCGGAGTGTATTGTGCCTTCACTACCCCAATTTGAGGAAAAGAAACCATAACAGCAGAAAGAAACAGCAACAAAATTAACATAGACACGGATTTTTTCACTGATTGCCTCCCATCTTATTAGATTTGGACAGTCTTCGTCTGTAAATCACAGTTACAGCAACCACTGCAACTACAGTAATCAGTAGTGGTGTCCATGATGGAAACTCGGGAATAACATCCAAGTTTTCCTCAATAATTATAACATAACTATCTGCATTGGAAACTATGTCCATGACAAATGTTCCGTTGAAACCATTGATGTATAATATTCCATTTGTTTCTTTTGTTCCTGATTTAATAATAGAACCAACCAACAAACTATATGTTAGGTCTTCATGTTCTCTAAAAGAAGGAGGAAGAATTGGACCGCCCTCCACTTCTGCATGAGTTTGAACATGAATACTAAAAGCTGTTAAATTTGGATACTCAGCATAGGGCACATATTCCCATTTAATTCTCCAATCATTGCTTTCAATAGTAAATAGAGGAGATTCACCAAATTTTGGAGCAAATCCAGTTAATCTTCCTTTTTCCACCCAGTTTCCTGAAGTAGCAAAAGCAACACCAGACATAATACCCAAAAGAAAAAGAAAGGTCAAGAATAAACCAATAACTACCTTTATTTTCCCCATGATAGACACAAATAAACATTGTAATTGGATACAGAAAAGCATTTTTGTCAAGAAACCTTGACCAAACGTATTATTTAGCTAGTCAAGAAACTTTGACTAAGTTAATTCACTATCCATATCCTCTGTTGGTTAGTTAAATAAAACGTTAGGTTTCTTATGAACGTAGATGAAATAGCCTCTTTTTCTTTCTCACCAGAAAACTGTAACATTAGATTATCCCATAACTGAACAACCAGCAATCTTAACTAAGCTTCTATCTACCATTCTATATCACTATCTGCAAGTAATGACCAGTGTTCTTTGCAAAGTGGAATCTTTTCCGATGTAATGTAAACACAAGGAGGGACACTTTTGCACTTAGAACAACCTTGGATTGCATTGAGAAAAGATGAAGGGTGTCCTGTGATTATAAAAGACTATCAAAGCTTAGGTTTTCGGTTTTCAACAACTGTTTTATAACTTTTAACTGAACTTTAATCCAATAAAGTGTTGCGTAAGAGCGCGGGATTCAGGATGAAGGATAAAGTTGTTGTGGGGGTAGCTGGGATGCCCGGGTCCGGTAAGGGTGCCTTCCGAAGAACCCTTCAGAAAATGGGCTATCCTGTAGTGATAATGGGAGACGAGGTCAGGGAAGAGGTTAAACGAAGAAACCTTAAGCCAACGCCTGAAAACTTGGGCAAAGTAATGCTTCAACTTAGAGAGACAGAGGGACCAGCAGCCGTAGCCAAGCGATGCATCCCAAAACTGAATAAAGCAACTGAGAAGATCGTTGGCGTCGACGGCATCCGAAGCCTCCATGAGGTAGAAGAATTCAGGAAACACTTTCCAAGTTTCATTCTCATTGCCATCCACGCATCTCCAAAAACGAGGTATAATCGTCTGTTTCGAAGAAGACGAAGCGACGATCCCAAGAGTTGGGAAACGTTTATGCAAAGGGACCTGAGAGAACTCGGAATCGGCATGGGAGCTGTAATAGCCGCCGCCGACCACATGATCGTGAACGAAGGAACCCTGGCTCAGTTGAAAAAGAAAATCAGGCAGGTCTTGAAGGAGATGTTAGAGGATGAATGAAATCGTTGTTCACGTGGAGGTGGAGGTTAATCCCACCGAAGACTTGGAGAAAATCAAACGGGCAGTGGAGAACATCTTTGGAGCAGTAAAGTTTGAAGTTGAATCCAGAAAGTGGGGACGCTTGCTCATAGCCAAGACCACCGGAACTGCAGGTCTCACCAAACTATATAATCTGCTAGGTAGAGAACGGATTCGTGCGGCTGCCCGAAAAGTCTTCTTCAGCGGAATGGACGAAAAATCAGTGACATTTTATCTGAACAAGCAAGTCGCCTACGCAGGACACATCTCCTTCTCCCAAAAAACAGCGGAATCCCCTCTAGGACCCATAAACGTTCAAATCCGCTGCGGCAACCCACGAAAACTAATCGAATGGCTAACGCCAAAACCAACAAAAAGAAACGCGCCCTCGCGGTCAAGATAGAACCTTTGTTGTGGTCATCATGGTTAAACCAGAAATCGGCTTATCAATGCTCTATTGCCTAAATGAACCCTTCAAGTCTCTTCTGAAACGCCTACGCGAAGTTACTGTGAAACACATAGAACTACCTGACGAAGGATTACACACCCTAAACAAAAGAAGAGTAAAAAACCTAAAAGAAGCAGCTGAAGCACAGAATCTAGACTTTGTGGTCCATGCACCTTGGGCAGGAATAAACATAGCCACTCCCAGCCCAGATTTGCGCCGTGCAGTCTTAAAGCGTCTAACAAAATCGCTTGTTCTTGCTGGGCAGTTAGGCTGCCGCCTGTGGCTGTTTCATCCCGGCTCTAGGACTGGTCTCAGCCCCATTTACCCCGGAAAAGATTGGCAACTGAATCTGGGGTCTGTCCGCACCTTACTGAATGTCGCCAGAAGAGAAGGTGTTGAAATTGCCATCGAGAACACTCCTGAGCCTTTTCCTTCACTCATGAAAAGTGTAGACGAGTTTCACAGGTTCTACGAAGACTTGGAGGACGACATAGGCATGGTGCTTGACGTAGCGCATGCTAACCTGAATAATCAAATCCAAGATTTCATCAAGCAGTTCTCAAAAAAGATTGTTCACATGCATGTGAGCGACAATTATGGCGCCAACGATCTGCATCTGGGAATAGGATACGGAAGCATCGATTGGGCAAGCGTTGCTAAACTGGTTAAAGAGGCAGAATACGGCAACCTAATCATAATCGAGTCTACGGAACATGTGAAAGAGAGCGTTCAGGTTCTGCGTAAACTCTTCGTTTAGGATTCTGAGAGAGGAAGCTCTAACCGCAGAAAGTCTTCCGCCAACTCCGTGTTAACGAAAACCTTTCTTGCCTGCTCCAGCAACAAACCAGCATCTTTGTATCTGGCGCTGATATGAGTCAAAACCAGCCGCTTCACCCCCGCTTTTTTCGCGGTTTCCGCCGCCATACCGGGAGTTGAATGACCATCCTCCACGGCTCTTTCAGTCAGTTCATCATCAAATGTGGCTTCGTGAATCAGCAGGTCAGCGTTCTCAGCTAACTTGACAAGATTTTCTGACTGTCTAGTGTCTCCGGTGTACACGATTTTCCTTCCGGGACGTGGAGGACCCAAAACCATTTCAGGTTTCACGATTCTACCGCTTGGAAGCTTAACCGATGAGCCGCCTTGAAGCTTTGACCATAACGGTCCTTCAGGAACTCCTAAAGACCTAGCCTTTTCTATGTTGAACCTCCCGGGTCGCGGCTTCTCTATCAAAGCATAAGCTAAGCTATGATCTATATGGTCTGATTGGGCGGCGTAAACTTCGTATTCCTTTTCTTCGCAAACCAGACCAGCCTCTACTTCAGAAACTTGAACCGGAAAAGTGAGAGAGAAACGAACAGTTTGGCTTATTGCCTCTACAAAGGCTTTGATTCCCTGCGGTCCGTAAATCTCCAGTTTTTTTGTCCTATCCAGCAGGGACATGGTCTGAAGAAGCCCGGGCAAACCCAGAACGTGATCCCCGTGCATGTGAGTAACGAAAATCTTTGCTTTCCGATGAAAGCCCACTCCCGCCTGAATCATCTGCCGTTGGGTGCCCTCGCCGCAGTCAAACAGTAACAGTTCAGTTTTTCTTCGAATTGCAATAGCTGACAATCCTCTCTTGGGGGTTGGGATGCTTCCACCGGTACCCAGAAAGATTACATTTAAATCTGTCAGCTCGCCGCTCCCTCCCATAAAGATATATGCTGTTCAGTTTATTTGGTTAAGCCTTCCGGGTCTGCAGTCAAGTTCTCTCGAAGACAACTATTTCTCTTGTTAAACTTCTATGCACATAAACAAAATGAGACTCCAAGTGCTTGAAACCCGTCTTTTCACCAGCATCAGCTATTCTTATTGTTTTGGGGGATGCCATACAGATTCTTCTTCCTCTGGGAATTTTGTCTCCGACTGCGGAAAGAAAATCCTCAACTATCCGTATGGTACTCGCTCCTAACGTGCTTGCAGACCTGCCATAAGGCGGATCAGTGACAATACAATCTACTTTAGCTACTGGAGGATAACGAGCATCAGCTATTGCCACTCCTTCCAGATTTATCCCATAATGGAGAAGGTTTTTTAGTCCTCCCCTCAGCATGTGCGGTTTCGCATCGAAACCCAGAACTCTGCATCCTATTAGTCCAGCCTCCACAAGCATGCCTCCGGTTCCACAGAACGGATCCAAAACCAGATCACCCATCCGCGGTTGAGCCAAGTTCACCATAACTCTCGCCAGTTTTGCAGGCATGGCTGTAGGATGAAAAAACGGTCTTCTTCGCGGTCTCCTTTCAGAAAAGGGCTTTGGGACTATCTCGGCTGTCTTTAATCCAAAAATGAATCGTTTGTCTGTCAGGACCCCGAAAAACGTTTTCTGCGGATTCGACAAGTTAACTCTTGATGTCTTAACCGTTTTTAGTATCTGCTCTCCGAGTTTGCGTTCCAGCTCGACACGAACAAGCTCAGGAGTGACACCCTTCACTCGTCTAACTCGAACAGCGAAACTGTCGCCTTCAATAAATTCCTCCATAGAACCAGAGCTTATGTTGGCTAAGATTTCGGATATGTTAGCTTCACAGTTGAATATCTCTCGACAACAAACACGGGTCAGAGCAGACCTAAACTTGATTGGCTCTACGCTGTTGGGGTCAACTTCAAGGCGCAGAACTTGAGTCAAATTCTCCAAGATTCGATACTTATAGCCTTCCGCCTCTAGGATAGCTTGCACTTCTGAGACGGGAAGGGTCTGATGTTCGCCTGAAACTAGGAAAAAAAGTTTTGCCACGTGTTAGGCACCTAGCTGGCTAAAGCCTCCGCGATCAAGGGTGCAAGCGAAACTGTTCTCACGGAACTGGGAATGCCGTCGGTGCCAACGATCTCTTCAGCCCCGCTTTCAGTAATCTTCTTTTTTGCTTCGCCTATCAGCAGCGGATGGACACAGGAAGCGTAGACTCTTCGTGCCCCCTGGGTCTTCAACATCTTCATTGCCCGAGCTATTGTCCCGCCAGTGCTGATTATGTCATCGAAGACAATCACGTCCCTTCCCTTGACGTTGAGGCTTTTCTCTTCCACCTGAATCTCGCCTGTATAGCGGTCACGTTCCTTCCTCAGCCAACCGCATCCTCCACCAAGAACTTTATCCGCCTCCTCAGCCAACTTGATCGCACCCTTATCAGGCGACAGCGAAAAAGCCCCATCCAATCCTCGACTCTTGAAGTGCTCCGCCAACAAAGTTATTGCTGAAAGATTTTCTGTTGGAACCGAGAATCGCTTTAACGTGTTTTCCGCGTGGATGTTCACGGTTATGAATCGGTCAGTTCCACAAGCCTCGATGAGTTTAACTAAAGTTTCGGCGCTGACTACCTCACCCTGCAAAAACCGTTTGTCCTGCCTCGCGAAAGCTAAGTATGGAACTACAGCCGTTACTTTTTTTGCTCCCAAATCCTTGGCTGTGTCTAGCATCAACAGAAGCTGCATGATATTCGTGTCCTGTGGGGGTCCAGTGGTCTGAACCACGATCACCTCTTCATCCTTCAAGTCGCCCTCAAAGCGGAGACAGTACTCTCCGTCAGGAAAAGTTTTGAGATTAACAGGAACAATTCGGGCATTCAAGATTTCGGCGACTTTTTTGCCTAAGCTTTGAGATGCTGGACCCGGAACAACTATCACAGTTTTCCCTTCTTCTTGTATTCTTCCAGCAGTTCTTTTGCCCTGTCCATCCTAACTTTGCGTTCTGCAACCATCTTCTCGACAACCCGGTCGATCAGGTCTCCTGAGGCTCCGGCTGTAATCGCCACGTTTCGCGCATGCAGAGACATGTGTCCCCTCTGTATTCCTTCATGAGCCAAGGCGCGTAGGGCACCGAGGTTCTGAGCCAAACCCACGGCAGCCATAACTTCCCCCAGCTCGTTAGCTGATTTCACACCCAAAATTTTCAGTGCAACCTTTGCGGTTGGATGCACCTTTGTTGCTCCGCCTATTGTTCCAACTGCCATTGGTAGTTCAAGGGAACCAACTAGGTCGCCGTCCCTGTTTTTCTCCCAGACAGATAAGGGAGTGTATTGTCCGTTTCTTGATGCGTAGGCGTGGGCTCCAGCCTCTATGGCACGGTGATCGTTGCCTGTGGCTATGACGACGCCGATTATGCCGTTTAGGATGCCCTTGTTGTGGGTTGCCGCTCGGTACGGGTCTGCAGCCGCAAAATTGTAAGCCTCAACTATGCCGTCAACAACCTCTTCGCCGCCCAAAGCCTCCTTCGCTATAATCGCCCATGCTCTTGCCAGACGCTTCACAGCAAGGTTCGAGATTATTCGCAGATAGACTCTGCCTCCGGTTACTCTTTCGATCATGGGGGCAACTGCCTCAGCCATGGTGTTTACTGCGTTGGCGCCCATAGCGTCCCTGCAGTCAACATGAAGTTCTGTTATTACCATTGGACCGGTCTTTGCATCTATTACTTTAACTTCTAAGTCTTTGGCGCCTCCTCCAACAGAAACCAGCATTGGGTCTTGCTCGTTTGCTTTCTGTAGAATCTCCTTTTTCGCTGATAGGATCTTCATTTTTGCTGCAAAAGGATCGCTTATATCAACAGCTTGTATCTGTCCGATCATGACTGGGTCGGTGCTGCTGGTGAAGAATCCTCCCTTTTCTCGTGCCATCTTTGCGGCGTAGGTGGCTGCTGCAACCACTGACGGCTCTTCGATTGCCATGGGTATCAGGTAGTCTTTTCCGTTGATGAGAAAGTTCATGGCGATTCCAAGGGGCAGGGGAAATGTGCCGACTACGTTTTCGATCATGCGGTCTGCCAGTTCAAGCTCTAAGGAGCCAGTTGACTGAAGAATTTTGATTTCTTCGTCGGTTAAATCTGCAAAATCTTTTACGTACTTCATCCTCTCTTTGGGAGTTAATTTGTAGAAACCTGAGACTTGAGAAGTTTTTTTCATTGTGATGCCTCTTTGACAACGCAGTTTACTTGAGCGGAATCGCATATGAATTTAACTGAAACATGAATTTTGCTGTTGTTCTACACTCTTTCGGTGCAGGATATGTAATAGACTATGTCTTTCGTGAATTCTCGCCACTCCTCAGCTATCCTTCTAACTTCAGTCTCTGAGAGTATCCTTTCATCAGAGTAGAATCTTGAAAATGTTCGTCTGACACCCAAATCGCCGGCGGGAATACACGCATTTCTCTTCAAACCAGCGGACAACACCATCTCTGCAGTCCAAGTTCCTACTCCACGAAACTTTTTCAGAGTCTCCGCCACCTGCTCGTTTGAGAGTGACCTTAAACCCTCAGGATCGAATTCTCCATCCACCACTTTGTCGGCTATTCCTTTGATGTACTCTGCTTTTCGCCAGCTTAATCCACACTGCCTTATCTCCTCAAGAGTTGCCTCAGCAAGCCTCTTGGCTGTTGGGAAATCGTAGTAGATGATACCCTCTGCTTCTGTTTGTTCACCGAATCTGGTTACCATCTTGTTTGTGGTCGAGAAAGCTACGCGTATTGAGATTTGCTGCTGAATTATCGATTTGATGATGCTTTCAAAAACCGTGGTTCCGATGCTTCCAGCCTTCAATCCATAAAATCTTCGTTTCAAGCCTCTTAAGATGGGGTCTTTGTCCATGAAAGCATAGAGGGCAGTCAAGTCTTGGCTGAAATAAAATATCCCGTCCAGATTCCCTGATAACTCCTGTCTTTCTTGTTCACTGATGGTCTGGAAGTATTTTGCCTCGATTTTGGGCTCTTCGATAGTGCCTAAAGACCGTAACGCAACGGGAATCAGCTTGCCGGAACCTAGCCGCACGGCACGTCTCCACACACCCTCCTCATAAACTTCTGGCGTCGGCTTGTCATACCCAAAAACACGGCAATTCAGCTCGAAGTCATAGGGAGGCTTGGGGTAGATGTGGAAGCATCTGGGTGACAACTATTTTCCCTCTTTTGTGGTAATCAGCAAACTGTTGTCTTTCCTAATAAAACATAACAAAAAAAGGGGATTCGGGTGGAGTTACTCGCTCCAAGTTTGGTTTGAAAATTCGATTGCATGTAGAACTTTTTGTTTGAAGTCGCTGTTTTCGCACTCGAAGGTGTACATTGCGAAGCCGTCGAAGGAGAAAAAGTGCATTCTGCCTGTTTGATAGATTATCTTGGGTTTGGCTATTTCCACCAATTCCAGAAACTCTTTTCTCTTGAATTTAACTCGATAAGAGTTGGTGTGCTGGGCTGCTACTATAGCGGCTGTTGTAGCTGCTGTTGTTGCCATCTTTCATCAACCTCAACTAAATTATCTCATCTTTTTATGCTATAGTTTTTTCCGTCTTTCCCCTTTTGATAAAGTGTGCTAAAGCGCCAGAAACCTTGAATCCGACTTCTATAAATTGATGACTTCCCATAGTTTTCATGGACGAAACCTCATGTGGACAAGCTGGAGACCCGACGCAAAAGCCGTTCTCAGGGACAAGAAGGCTCGAACTAGCTTAGCAAGATACTTCGCAGTCATGGAAGACGACAAACCAGCCAAGTTCCTGATCGCCAAAAAACTACCCGCCACCTTCAACAAAAACGATTCATTAACAAAACTGTGGAAACTCCATGAACAACTCACCGAAGAGTTCCGTTGCCTCGAAAAGGAAATAGACACTCGACAAAAACACCTAGAAGAATTAGGCACTCCAGAGAAATCATTTTTTGACCTGAAAACAGAAATAGCGAACCGCATCCTTGAGAATTGCCGCTTCTGTACCCGCAGGTGCGGCTCTAATAGGCTCAAGGGAGAATTAGGTTACTGTAGATGCGGAACCCAAATTACAGTCTCAACCATATTCCCGCATACTGGCGAAGAGCCTGAACTGGTTCCCTCCGGGACAGTATTCACTTTAGGCTGCACCCTCCGATGTCTCCACTGCCAAAACTGGAGTATATCTCAATGGTTCGAATCGGGAAACATCTACTCGCCTCAGCAGTTGGCGAAGGCAATAGAGCAGCTTCGTAAAGACGGCTGCAGAAACGTCAATCTTGTTGGTGGAGACCCTACCTCATGGCTCAGGCAGTGGCTTGAAACATTCAGACACGTGAATGTGAACGTGCCCGTGGTTTGGAATTCCAACTCTTACTACAGCTTAGAGACAGCAAAACTTCTCGCCGGATTCGTGGACGTGTATCTCCTTGACTTCAAGTATGGACCCAAAGAGTGTGCAGAAAAGATTTCGGACGCTCCAGAATATTGGATGGCATGCACCCGAAACCACTTGTACGCCAAAAAATATGGAGAACTTATCATCCGCGTCTTGGTCCTACCCGGACATCTTGAATGCTGCACAAAGAATATGTTGAATTGGATTGCCGAAAACCTCGGAGACTGGATTCGCGTAAACTTGATGTTTCAATATCACCCGGAATGGAGAAGCCACGAAATACCGGAACTGCGAATGGGACTCACAGAAAGGGAGAAGAACCGTGCCATCGAACTGGCGAAAGAGGCAGGATTAACCAACTTTATAACCTAAAAAATATCTTCAAAAAATCCGGAATCTATTTTTCAAGCATCTACCTTTATATATTAACAGATGAACAAAGAGGGAAAAGGCGAAGAATATGCGATATTGCCCTGAATGCGGCGGCGAACTACAATATGAATCCCGTACGAAACGTTATGTTTGCAAGAGCTGCGGTCTTTCTCTGACTCCTCAGGAGCTTTACGAGTTACGTGAAAAGATGAGACCAAAATTTGAGACCGCCGAGGAACAGCATCAACAGCAGAGAAAAGATTACCTGAAGTGGTGGCTCGGCAAGAAAAAATAATGTGTTACAAAACGTAACGTTTTGAAAGATTGCCTAGGTAACATGCTTTTTAACTGAAACTTCACTCGCAAACAAAGCAGTTATTACCCTTCAAACTTCATTAGTAATCACATTCCCTTCATGTCAGGTGTTTTCATGGATCAGTCTGTAGAAATAATCTGCGTCGGAAACGAACTTCTCATAGGCAAAACCCTGAACACAAACGCCCAATGGCTAACCAAAAGAATCACCACACTGGGACTAACCACACGCCGCATCACCGTTGTGGGCGACAATATCGACGAAATATCTGGTGTTATACAAGAAGCGGTTCAACGTAGCCCCCGTTTCATCTTAACCACGGGAGGGTTAGGTCCCACCTTTGACGACAAAACCTTGGAGGGACTAGCTAAGGCGTTGGGGCGCAGGATCGAGGTCCACGAAGAGGCTTTGAAGATGGTTAAGGAGAAGTACCTCAGCTATGTTCAGGAGGGTAGGATGGAGGTGGCTGAGTTGACTCCTCATCGTGTAAAGATGGCTAAGCTTCCAGAAGGAGCCACGCCTCTACGTAACCCAGTTGGAACCGCGCCTGCAGTAGTTGCGGAGCATGAAAACGTGACCATAATAGCTCTTCCCGGAGTCCCCTCTGAGATGAAAAGCATATTTGACGAGTCAGTGGCTTCTGTCCTGAAACAAGCTGCGCATGACGTAACTTTTTTTGAAACAAGCATAGAGACTACAAAGGTCATGGAGTCAGAGATGGCTCCTCTCATCGATAAGGTGATGCACAGCAACCCTCACGTTTACATAAAGTCCCACCCGAAAGGGGCTGAAAGGGTTCCACGCATAGAATTTCATCTCTCCACAACAGCCAAAGACTCCAGCACTGCCAGAAAACATGTCAGCAAAGCTCTCATTCAGCTTACTGAGCTTATTCAGGAAAAGGGCGGAAAGATCAAACTCGTCAAATCAGAAACCTGAAGTGATCTGTAGGCTCTTCGTGAGAGCGGATGGCAAGAATGAAGTCTAACATGAAGGATTCCTTGAAGGTGAAGGACTATCGTTCCAGACTAGAAAACGCAGAGGGATACGGGGAAGTTTGGGAGATAGTGAAAGCCACAGTTAAAAGTTCTTTGAACGAACGAAGAGTCGGAATGATGCTGTTTCTCGACGATCTTCCCCTCCGGCTAGGAGCCTACCATTCCTTGGGAACCAACAACATTGTCTTGAATCGCGCCCTCGTGAACATCGTTGAGGCAGCATCAAAATCCAAGCGTTTGATCAACTCTTTCGTCTATGTCTTGCTTCTCCACGAGTATCTCCACGCTTTAGGACGCCCAAGAGAATCACAGGTTAGACCCTTAGTGTACAAGATTTCCAGAGAATCCTTTGGCCCAGACCACATTACTACGCAGCTAGCAGAGCTCGGTCCATGGTACATCCTGAAAGGAATTCCATTAGACGCCATGGATGTTCCAAAACGCGTCATAGAAATCGTGAAAGATTTTGAAAAAGCGGACAAAAAATATATTATCTAGTGGAAATATGGAATTCACACACTTCCTGTGCACCAAGGTGTTTAAATGTTCATTATCTTTGTTATCGGGACAGCCGGGTCTGGAAAATCTCTTCTCACAGCTTCCTTCACTGAATGGCTCAAAGTCGGGAAACAGAAGGCGGCGACCGTAAATCTGGATCCCGGCGTCTTACATTTGCCATACGTGCCCGACATTGACATCCGAGATTACATAGACATTAACCAAATCATGGATGAGTATAGGCTTGGACCCAACGGAGCCTTGGTTCTAGCGGCTGATCTGATAGCGGAGGAAGCTGAAAGGCTGGGAGGAGAAATCGAAGACCTCCAGTCCGACGTGGTTATCGTTGATACTCCGGGACAAATGGAGCTGTTTGCCTTTAGGGCAAGCGGACCCTACATCGCAAACGAGTTAACGAAGGAGCCGAAGGCTATAGTGTACCTGTTTGACGCTGTTTTCTCCTTTAATTCCCTCAACTACGTCTCGAACATGTTCCTTTCAGCTGCAGTTTATAACCGCTTCTTCTTTCCGCAACTACACGTGCTTTCAAAGTGTGACCTCCTTCCCCCTGAAGAGGCTAACCGCATCGTGGACTGGTCTACCGACCCTGAAGCCCTTGAGGCTGTTATTGAAGAGAAATTAAGCGGTACGAGACGGCTTCTCAGCAGAGATATGATGCAGGCGATCTATCGTTTGGGATTGGAGTTCCAGCTGATACCTGTCTCTGGGAAAACAAATCAGGGACTAATTAACCTCAGTTCCGCGCTGGAGCGCATTCTCGCAGGAGGAGAAAAGTTCACTATGTAGCTTTTTTTACTGTCTTGTTGTTCTGTGGAATGTTTTAAGTTTCTAAATGCTGAGCACTCTTTGACCGAGCAAATGAAGGCGTTAAAGCCTGAAAGTGAACGTTGTTGTTTGCTTGAGGGGCATGTAATAAGAACTTTTACGCTTTTATGTCTGTTTAAGTCATATACGCAACCATCTATTATGCATAATGTTTATATTTAGCCTCATTATGAATCTGTATCTATGATGAAGAAGAGAATGCTCAAGCTTCTGTTTGAGCTTATGAAAAACGCGAAGAGAAGCGACAGGGAAATCGCCAAAATCATAGGAGTTTCGCAGCCAACCATAACCAGAATGAGACAGCGGCTAGAGAAGACAGCTATAGTAGACTACACAGTTATACCTGATTGGACGGAGCTTGGATTCGAGATAATGGCCATGACCTTAGTCAAGGCTAAAGGAGTACCAGAATCGACTGAGAATGCAAAGAAGTGGGCTATGAAGACCCCCAACGTTGTTTTCGCAGCAGGAGGCGAAGGCATGGGAATGGACTACGCAATAATTTCTTTCCACAAGAATTACTCCGGTTACTCCAGTTTCATAGACAACCTGAAAACAGAGTGGGCTGAAAATCTGCAAGACCTACAGAGCTTTCTTATGACAACAGGCGAAGAGAGAATGGTGAAACCCCTCTCCCTAAAATATCTGGAAAAAACTTGGGAAGAAACCGCCTAAACAACGCAGAAAAAAACCTGTCAACCCCTCACCTTTTTCTTTTTCCAGAACCTTTTTTTAGTATCCATCTGATATCTTCGATTTTCAAGAGGAGGATAGAAAGCCTTAATTTAATCGCATATCCCAAAAACTAGGAGGGCCCGTAGCTTAGCAAGGAAGAGCAAAACTGCGCCTAAAGCACCGGGCTTTTAACCCGGGGGTCAGGGGTTCAATTCCCCTCGGGCCCGCCAATATTTTCTTTAAACATTCAGTATCTCTACAAATTCACCGATTTTTTCTTTCACGGCTTTTTGATATACAACATTGGCTGTGGCGGCGTCCTGTATGGCAAGCCCCGTGGAGGTAAAAACTGTGATTTCATCTGGTGAAGTTCTTCCATGCTTCAGTCCCGCTACTATCTCGCAGATGTCACCCCAAACGTCTTTTTTGTCGATTATTCCTTTAGCTAGTGGAACATTGATTTCACCACCGTGACAACTCTGGCTCCAGTCGTCTACAACAATTTTTGACTTAATCAGGATAGCTGGATCCAACTCTTGTTTCCCTGGAGCGTCTGCCCCTATACAGTTAATGTGCGTTCCTTCATCTACCCACTCTGCAGACACCAAAGGTTTTCTTGAAGGCGTAGCAGTTACGATAATATCAGCCCCTTGGACAGCCCTCTTGATGCCTTTAACAAAAAAAATGTTTACTTGGTTGTACTTCATCTTCATTTCTTCAGCATACTTTAAGGATGCTTTTTCAGCTCGATCCCACACTCTCACTTCTTCAATCGTCCTGAAAACAAGCTGAAGACCCATGAGCTGTGTTCTCGCTTGCGTTCCTGCACCTACAACGCCGACGGTTTTTGGGTTTGGATTAGCAAGATACTTCGCTGCTATGGCTCCAGCTGCGCCAGTTCTTAAGGCCGTGATCCAAGTTCCTCCCATTATCGCTTTAGGTGCGCCAGTTCTTGGGTCAATCAATATGATCGTTGCCATAACTGTAGGTAATCCATGTTTTTTTCGATTTTCAGGATGCGAATTCACAACTTTTACGGCAACCGCATCAGTTTCTTCAAGATATGCGGGCATGGTCCTGAGGTCGCCGTTGTATTTATTCAAAAAAAGGTATTGTTTAGGGGGCATTTGGGCATGACCTAACCCCTTCATTCTGAATGCTGATTCGACAGCATCTGTAACCTCCTCAAGCGAAAGTACTTTTTTCACGTCTTCTTCAGATAAAATCAAAGTTTTCATTTCCTTTTCGTCGCCCCCTTCAGTCAACATTCTTTATCGATAAAGTTCAGCTTTAATGTTACCCGTTTATTCAGGATTGGAAGAGTCTTTTAACAAGTGCACACGCAAGCAAAAATGGGTTTGTGGCGATAATCTACAATGCACTTAGAATCCAACTCCCTGACCCGCCACAATGCGCCCGTAGGCGACTATGGATAGTCTATGTTCATTCCTGAGAGTTTCATTAATGGTCGTAATGCCTTTCTTCCATGTTTCCATCGGTAATAAAGCAAGTATGCAAGCATTGTCGCAAATCTTGTTGGCCATTGAGCTCTGTCAGTAGCGAAAACTTCTATGTTGTGTCTCCAGCATGTGGCCAGGAGTTCCCATTGGAGTGGCGTTAAGTGTTTCAGGTCCATGTGTCGTGCTTCTCTAAGCATGCAGTCTTCTTCTGAAGTGAACAGTAAAGGCACATAGAATAGTTTGCCATGTTTCAGTTTGTCTAGAAGTTCAAGCGTCGCAATCGTGTCCTTCTCGGTTTCTTCAGGCAAACCAACGATCAATGTTGCCAATGGCCAAATATAGCTCTCATTCATGATTTCAATTGCCTTCGTCACAACATCATGCCAGTCTTCGGGTTTGTACGGAAGCATCTTGTCCCGCATGTACTTTTTCACGAGTCGAACGCTTCCTGTTTCCATGCCGACTTCAACTGAGCTATGCCGCGTTTCATTTGTAACCCAATAAGCTTTTTCGCGAAGAACAGATCCAATCTCTTCAACTATTTCTGGGTCATAGACAACAGGCGCCAACGCTGCATGAGCCGGTTGAATGAACTCTACTCCTGGGACAGCTGCAATCGAGTTGATTAACTCGACAATTGCTTCACGGTTTGGCAAAAACTTCTCGTCACATCGATACAAGAAAATGTCTTCACTCGCCAACATTATCATTCTTGTCCCTTTTTTCGCGTTCAATTCAACTTCTTTCAGGATGTGATCTAAGGGAAAGGAGTAACGTCTCCTCATCATGGGCGAGCAGAACTTGCAGCCACGACCACAACCGCGCGTAATCTCCACGGTGCCAAAGATCGACGGGTTCACGATACGGCAAATTTCCTTTGGGTCTGGCGGCTCAGTCTCAACTACTCGTGGAAGTTCTTCGCCGTTGAGAGCCTTGCGAAAAATCTCTAATGCGGTCTTTTCGCCTTCACCCATGACGATGCAGTCTATTCCATACTTCTCTTGTAACTGTGCCCTATGAATCTGCCAGGCACCTGAGCCCCCAAGAACTATCTTGGCACCCCACTTTCTCAGAATTGGTTTTGTGATGAGGTCTCTGAATTCTGCAGCAGCAACGGGTTCTCCGCCAAAGCCCACAAGAGATGTGTAGGTTCGACTGACAAAACCTGTTCCAGCTGGCTCCATCGAGGATATTCCAATAACTTTCGTTTCTGGTCCCACAAACTTTTCTAGATTATGTGGATGCACCACCGCTATTGTTTGTTCGCCGAATTCCCTAATCAGCACAGCCTCAATTTTTCGCATTCCGTAAGGTGCATATTTGGCAGTGCCATCTACATTTTTGGGAACTCGTGGGTACCAATATTTTCTGAGCAAGAACCTTGGAATAATGGCTGTTGGGAATCCTCCTGTGAACGCTCGGAAAGGACTGAGTTTGAAGTCGCTCATGTCTGTAGCTGAGCCAGTGAGGACAATTGGGACCCCTTGAGCCTGCTGGGAGATGCTGCCTTTTAGACCCATGTAGCGCGCATTTAGCATAGGACATTTAAGAATTTTGCTGTGGTTTGCTGAGGATTACCATTTATGTGGCTTGATTGCAATCAAAAAGTTAAATATAACAGAGACGTTCGGTAGATTGGGTTTTCATGAAGACCGAAAGTTGGCAACAATGCATTGTTCCTAGTTGCGGAAAAAAGTACAGTGCCAAAGAACGAAGAACCACATGTGACTGTGGCGAACTTCTCGATGTCCGATATAGAGGAGATTTCCCGAAAAGTTTGCAAGAAACTTTTTGTGAACGCCTAAATCATAGACAAAACATATTTGATGAAAGTGGGGTTTGGCGATACAGAGAACTAATTAATTTTGCTGGAGTGGACACAGAAAACTATGATGATTACAGCAAAAAACTGGTCTCTTTAGATGGTGCTGAAGGAAGAACAAAACCATTTCATCTGACCAAAGTTGCCGAGTATGTTGGAGTAAAAACTGGAAACTTTTGGCTGCAGTTCGAGGGAGATAACCCAACAGGCTCTTTCAAAGACAACGGTATGGCAACTGCCTTTACACATGCAAGGATGGTTGGAGCCAAAAAAGTTGTTTGCGCTTCCACTGGGAACACTTCAAGCTCTGCTGCAGCGTTTGCTGCAAACGAGTTGGATATGGAAGCTGTGATACTTGTTGGGGCAGGAAAAATTGCCAAAGGTAAGCTTGCTCAATCCCTTACGTATGGTGCTAAGGTTCTGCAGGTGAAGGGTGATTTTGATGTTGCCATGGCAATGGTGAAAGCGCTTTCAAGGGAGAGCGGGGTTTACGTGGTTAATTCCTTGAACGCTTTCCGGCTTGAAGGACAAAAAACTATGATGTATCGGATGCTTGATTATCTACGTTGGGAAGTGCCAGATTGGATTGTGCTTCCTGGAGGAAATTTGGGGAACACTTCGGCTTTTGGTAAAGCATTCATGGAACTTTATGATTATGGCTGGATAAAGAAGAAGCCGCGGATGGCAGTTGTTGTCGCAGATGGTGCACCTACTTTAGCTGATTTATATAATGAGCAAAAACTGAGATGGAACAAGGGAAACATTGACAACGGAATCATCGATGATTACTATGGCGAAGTAGATAGAAAGGGCATTAAAGCGTCAACACGGGCAAGTGCAATAGAGATTCTTAAACCTGTAAATTTGAAGAAGGCTCTGCGAACTCTAGAGTTTACTGACGGTGTTGTAACGAAAGTTCCTGACACAGACATATTGGATGCTATGGCTATGGTGAGCAAGAATGGATTCGGATGTGAACCCGCTTCGGCTGCAACCGTGGCAGGAACCAAAAAACTGGTAGAACAGGGTACAATAAAAGCTGATGAGACTGTGGTCGGCATTTCAACCGGTCATATGCTTAAAGACGTTACGGCAATAGTGGACTACCATTTTAACCCAAAAAACCAATTCGCCAACACGCCAATAACAGTCGAGCCGGACATAAAAGAAATCTTAAAACTTGTAGACGATTAATTAACCGAGTCTGCCTGAGCGAAATTGTTGTTCTGTTCAGTTTATACTCAGAAAAAGGGGGAGTCTCTTTAAGCGGAGCCGATGAAGCTCATTGCCTGTGCTACGATGAAAAACCAGAATATTGAACTGGTGAGTTTGGAGCCTATCTTCCAGACAACGGAGAGAAGAATCAGGATTGTTGCCATCTGTATGAGCTGCTGAGAAGCCGAGACGCCCATGTTTTCTAAGATGAAGCCGATCAGATATGTTACACCATCTCCGATACACTTCAACCCAGCCATTATTTGGCCTAAGGCTTCGATTAGACCCGGACTTATCATCTTCTCTTAACTCTCAAACCTAACAGTGAGGCTCACTAACAATTAAAGCCGCACAACTTATCAACATTATGCGGGTATCCCTCCGTATCAGAAATTCGGCAAACTAATTGATAGCACCAATAAGGCTCTTTTTTGATGTTTTTCACTCCAAATTTCGGCTTTATTTCCCGCAAAATCACAGTTCAACCAGTGAAATATCGTTCAAACATGCTTGAGTGATGGTGTTTTAGGCGAAAACTTTTGCGGGAAGGAGGAACGAGCAGAAGGTGAAGCAGCAACCGCTCGGTTCAGAGAATTACGCTATCTTTCATGCTCTAGCTGAAGTCTTGGTGAAGAATGAAGAAACGTATTCCAGACGGTGCAAGTTTCATCGCAAATTGAGACTCGGCAAATATTTTTGCTTTTTATTACCGAAACCAGAATATGGTTGGGCTCAAAATACCTCATGTTTTTCATCATTCTCAAACCCGAAATTTTCTTTATATGCGTTTTATTCTCTCTTCCCCATGTAGATGCACTATGTTTGAAGAAATTTCAATGTCGGCTGGACAGTTACTTCTTATCCTCTTCAGTTTGATACTTCTTTTCATCGTAGTCTATGGTGCCATATCACTCAGAGCCGTACGAAACATAAAACCAAACTGAAACAATCCCTTTTTTTTATCCCATCTTCTTAAAATGAAAAACTTAAGTAGAAGTCTCCATCTTTTAGGGAAATAAGTGCCCTGGTAGTATAGTTCGGTCTAGTATAGGCGGCTGTCGCCCGCCCGACTCGGGTTCAAATCCCGACCAGGGCGCCATTATTTTCTCAAAATAGCCAGTTTTGAGCTGGTTAGTCAGTTTTTTTGAAATAGCGTAGGCAATCGCAGACTATGTAGTGCCAAATTGCTTCAATCAGGAAGAAGATAGCGAGGAATCCAAAAGCTGCTGACCACCATTCTGAGGAGTAGAAAGCCCATAGGAGAACCAAGATTATTCCTGCAATCAGCTGAAGCGAACCAAGTAATTCCAGTTTAAATTTTTCTTGCATGGTCATCATCTGCAGAGATGTTTTGTACATTAACATTAAATATTTACTCACATGAGGTGATTAATGGGTGGTTAAGGTTTCAGAAAAGAGGCATGGTTTGGGTTCTGAGCATCCTCTTTGCGATAAAATTCAGCTTATTATGTTAATCTTGTTTTTGGTTGTGTGGGGAATAGATTCTTTAAGCTTCTTCATCTTTAGATACTCAACGGTTCTAGTTGACGTAATCTCTTTTCCAGCACTCTTGCTTCCATCGTTTGCATCATTAGGTTTTGGCCTGTATCTAGTAGCAAAGTCGCACAAAGCAGTTTTCGGTGAAGCACATGATCAACCTAAACTTCTTGATTCAGGTGTTTACTCTTGGGTCAGACATCCCATGTATCTTGGAATCTTAATGTGTTGTTTGGCATTCTTCTTTGCTAGTCCATCTCTGCTTTCGTTCGGAATTTTGCTTGTATTCTTCATCTTATACAACAAAATGGCAACTTGTGAAGAAAAAAGTCTCATACAGATATTGGGAGAAGATTACATTGCTTACCAAAAACGAGTGCCAAAATGGTTTCCCAAACTATTTTCCAGAAGTTAACGACAATAGTTAGGTAGGCAATTTAACAAAATTTTATGTTGATGCTAAGTTAATTAGCATAGAAGGTATAAAATTAAGGGAAAGAGCTCTTCATACCCAAAATTGTGGGGAAAGGATGTATGGAGAAAAAAGTGGATGAAAAAAAAGTCGAACGGTCATCAGTCAGGAATTTGTTTGCTCTAGGTTTTGTTAGTTTTTTCACTGACATGTCAAGTGAAATGGTTTTCAGTCTCCTGCCAACCTTTCTTCTTGGCTTGCCTGGCTCCAGCAGAGCAGTGTTGGGGTTGATTGAGGGAACAGCTGAAGCCTTGAGTTATGCTTTACGGGCTGTTTCAGGAATTTTCTCTGACAAGTTCAGAAAAAGGAAAATGTTTGTTCTAGTTGGGTATGCTCTGTCAAATGCTGTCAAGCCTCTTTTTGCTGTAGCTAGGGTACCTTTTGATGTTTTTGTAATCAGAGTTAGTGACAGGGTTGGGAAGGGTGTTCGCACTTCTCCTCGTGATGCGCTCCTTTGTGAGTCGGTTTCTGAGAAGCGTCGAGGCGCTGCTTTCGGTTTACATCGGACTCTTGATCAGGCAGGTGCTATTGTGGGACCTGTTATTGCCTCAACAGCTTTGCTCATTCTAGGCTTCACAGTAAGAGACATCTTCTGGCTATCCCTAATACCCGGCTCTATTGCACTGTTCATTATTCTGTTTTTAGTTAAGGAACGAGCCGGCAAATCGACTAGCGAATTCAAATTGCTTGCAGGCGTCAAATCTGCTTTAAAAGGCAATTTTTCCCTGCTCCTCATCGTTGTCGGCATTTTCTCTCTGGGTGCATTCAACTTTTCTTTTGTTCTCCTTAACGCACAGGAAGCTGGAATTGCAGATTCGCTTATTCCTTTGGTGTATGCGGCGGTTAACGTAGCCCATGCTGCAATAGCGATTCCAGCCGGTGTCTTATCTGATCGGATAGGTAAGGAAAAAGTCATGGTTTTGGGTTACGGCATTTTTCTTTCTACTACATTGCTGATTCTGCTTCCCGCAACTGGTTATGTTGCTCTCTTGATTGCTGTAATGTATGGTGCTTACATTGGAGTAGTTGAAACGGTTCAGAGAGCGTTAATTCCAGATTATGTCGGAGAAAAGCTGAGAGGAACAGCGTATGGAATTTACTATCTGGTTGTTGGTTCATCATTCTTTGTTTCTAACTCTGTGGTCGGAAGTTTATGGGAGTACTTTGGCTCATCCGTTGCATCCACTTACAGCATAACCCTGTCAGCTATCGCTATTTTAGCCATGATGTTGTTTGTTAGAAAAAAGATGTGAAACCGTTTTTCTTACAGTAAGTTCAGTTTAATCATGTTATCTACAAGTTTTCTGTCCGCAAGAGAGCAGTAGACCCATTTTCCTTTCTTTGTGCGATTGATGATGCCACAATTTTCTAGTATTTGAATGTGATGAGAGAGGTTTGGTTGTGTCATATCAAGGCATATCATCAATTCGCATATGCACATCTCTTTGACTCTCAAAAGCTTCACTATTCGGAGCCTTTTTTCGTCAGATAACGCCTTGAAGAACTTTCTTTGCTTTTTTGCAGTTTCAATGTCTGCGACATCGTCGGCTAATTGAATCAGCTCGCTTCGGTATTTGTCAACAACATTGGCTTGGCAAAAGTCTGTCTCGGTTAATCGCTTTAGTCGTTGGTTGACGTTCTTCATGATGTTCTCGCCATGTTTTAGTGTAAAACATATTTAAATATGTTTATAGAAACAAAACATATAAATATATCTAAATTTATTTATATAAATACCAGACCTACATCGTGTGAACTAAATGAGTAAAGAACCCAAATGCCCCTACGGAATCCTCGAAAACGAATGCTGCCAAGAACCAACTTGCCCAACTTGGATTAAAAGGCAGAAAAGAAGCAAAAAC
>Ga0315538_1000056_pt1 | contig 72795 bp, 82 predicted proteins | sample SalMarSW160230MG_2_FD_203834 | JGI IMG/M metagenome (GOLD analysis project Ga0315538, IMG submission 203834) | Salt marsh sediment microbial communities from the Plum Island Ecosystem LTER, Massachusetts, United States - Salt Marsh Sediment SW1601-230 ...
CCATAGCTATTCCAGCTACGGGTGCTTTAACTGGCACACCGGCATCCATTAGCGATAGACTTGCGGCGCAAGCACTTGCCATCGAGGTGCTCCCACTAGAACTGAAAACCTCAGAAACTAAACGAATGGTATAATGAAAATCCTCTTCTCCAGGCAATACTGGTGTGATAGCTCGCTCTACTAAGGCGCCGTGTCCAATTTCTCGCCTTCCCGGTGAACCTATCCGCTTTACCTCCCCTGTAGAGAATGGAGCGAAGTTGTAGTGATGTAGGAATCGCTTGGTTTCCGCTAATCCCAGACCATCCAGCATCTGTGCCTGCCCAATAGAGCCCAAAGTAGTGACCGTTAATACCTGTGTTGCTCCCCGCGTAAATAATGCTGAACCATGAGTATGTGGCAAAAGGCTAACTTCACTACTGATGAGGCGAATTTGGTCAGCTTTGCGACCATCAAGGTGTTGTTTTTTCTCCAAGACCATTTTTCTCACTACTGCTCTGAGCTTGGTTCCGAAGGCTAGCGCAATTTCTTTTTCGGGAAAGGAATCAATTAATTTTTGTTTCAGGTCTTCTTTTACCTGAGCTAGAGCTTGTTCCCGTTGCGTTTTTTCCTTTGTTTGCTCCAAAATTTGACTTAATTTATCCTCAACCAGTGAAGAAACCTGGGTTAATAGTTCCGGAGCAACTTCTTTTGCCTCGGGTTCTATCTTTGGCTTGCCACAAACCCGCACCATCTCTTCTTGAAGCGCGATAATCTCCTGGTTAGCTTCATGCCCAAATTTGATTGCCTCCATCATCAGGTCTTCAGAAGCCTCCTTAGCACCTGCTTCCACCATTACTATTGCATCTTTACTACTGGCAACAATCACATCAAACAGGCTGTCTTCAACCTGAGCAAATGTAGGGTTCAATATCATATTATTGTCTATATAGCCAACATGGACTGCTGAGATTGGCCCATAGAAGGGGATGTCTGACATGAGTAGAGCTGCTGAAGCGCCGACGAAAGCGCATATATTGGGATTGTTTTCCTTATCTGCGGAAAGCACTATAGTAATGACCTGTACCGCATGGTTAAAATGTTTGGAAAGAAGAGGGCGTAGAGAGCGGTCAATGAGCCGACAATTTAATGTTGCTTCCTCGCTGGGTCTACCTTCGCGTCTGATAAAACCCCCCGGTATTTTACCAGCGGCATAAAGCCTTTCTTCATAGTCTACCGTCAGGGGTATAAAGTCTCTTTCCTCTTCCTGTTCCTCTTTTTTAGCGCAAACAGTGACTAAAGTAACGGTATTTCCATAACGAACGGTAACAGAGCTATCAGCTTGTTGAGCGAGCTTCCCTGCTTCAATAATAAAATTCCTGCCTGCTATTACCTGTTCTACTCTATGGGGCACGTTATTTCCTTAAGCCTAACGCAGCGATGACAGAATGATATTGCTCAGGTTTTTCCCTGCCAAGATATGTTAGTAGTCGCTTGCGGTGCCCTATCAATTTGAAAAGGGCACGTCGAGAATGTTGGTCATGAATATGTACCTGGAGATGCTCTGTTAGTTGTTTTATCCTCTCAGTAAGCAACGCCACCTGGACTTCCGTAGAGCCAGTATCATCCTCTTTGCGTTTAAGTTGTGTGGCAATTTTCTTTTTCTTTTCTGTTACCATTTGCACTTCCCCGTAAATATTAACCCATTGTATGAAAATATAAAACCTTATTATAGGAAATATAAATGTCAAGAGCAAGAAATTTTTCAAAGACGGGATTCATCAGCTATGTTGGTAGATTGACTGGGGGGGTAAAGGCAATTATAATTTAGCCTGAGAAGGCGATTTTGCTATACGAAAGTTGTGGCGTTTTCGGAGTCTACAGTTGGCAGGTAGACATAGCTCGTCTTATCTTTTTCGCTCTTTTTGCTCTCCAGCATCGTGGACAGGAAAGCTCTGGCATCGCCGTTAGTGATGGACACCAAATAATGACACATAGGAAAATGGGGCTAGTTTCCCAAGTCTTCACTGAAGATGACCTTGCCCGGCTTAAAGGCTACATTGGCATCGGGCATAATCGCTATTCCACCACCGGTTCAAGCCAACATGCCAATGCTCAACCTATTGTTGCAAGGGCAGAAAACTTGACACTCGCTTTAGCACATAATGGCAATATCCTTAACACTGAGCCGCTCCGTGATGAACTTCAAGAGGGTGGCTATAGTTTTGATACCTCTACTGATTCTGAGGTGATTGCTAACCTGATCTTAGCCTCCCCGGGCAAGAACTGGGAGGAGAGGATTAGGCATGCTATGGCACGTCTTCAAGGAGCTTATTCCTTAACCGTTATGACTCAGGATAAGCTCATTGGAATTCGTGACCCTATGGGCGTGCGTCCTCTTTGTTTAGGAAGTATTGATAGTGGCTGGGTCATCGCCTCAGAGAGCTGTGCTTTAGACCATGTAGGGGCACAATTTTTAAGGGACATAGAACCTGGTGAAATTGTGATTATTGATGGAGACGGGCTGAAAAGTTTCAAGAAGGAAAGCGGCAAAAAGGCAATGTGTATCTTTGAGTATATTTATTTTGCTCGTCCCGATAGTGTCATTGAAGGCAAGTTGCTCTACAAAGCAAGGCAAGCCATGGGTGCGATGCTGGCTCGGGAATATCCGGTTGATGCTGACCTTGTTATGGGTGTGCCCGATTCTGCTACTGCTGCTGGTAGTGGCTACGCCAATGCTTCAGGCATCCCATTTTGTGAAGGGCTATTGAAAAACCGATATGTGGGGCGTACTTTCATTGAGCCCGATCAAAGATTAAGGGAACTCGGAGTTCAACTGAAATTTAATCCTCTCGCTGAGATTATCAGAGGGAAGCGTCTGGTTGTTGTTGATGATAGCATTGTGCGTGGTACTACCACCCCCCATGTGGTCAGTTTGCTCAGGAAAGCTGGTGCCAGGGAGGTTCATCTTCGTATTTGTGCTCCCCCTATTCGCCATCCTTGCTTTATGGGAGTGGATATGGCAAGGGAATGGGAGCTTATCGCTGCTCAAAAGGATGTTCCCATGATCAGGGATTACCTTGGCGCTGATTCTCTTGGCTATCTCAGTCTCGATGGCTTAATTAAAGCCATTGACCTACCCAGGGATATTTTCTGCCTTGCTTGCTTTACCGGTGACTATCCTATCCCGGTGCAGATGGGAATGGACAAGCTTGCCCTGGGAGCGAAACTTGAAGAGGAAATGATTGCAAGCCAAAAATAAACAAACCTATGCTCTGGCCGGGGTCAATGTCGGGGCAGCCAATAAGATAAAGAAATTCATTGCCCGAGAGGCTAAAACCACCTTCCAGCCCGAGGTGTTAAATTTCGGCTCTTTCGGTAATCTGTTCCAGTTTAAAGGATATGAAGAACCTGTATTGGTCTCCAGTGTTGATGGGGTAGGCACCAAGCTCAAAATCGCTTCTTTACTGGCTAAAAATGACACTGTAGGTATCGATATCGTCAATCATTGTGTTAACGACATTCTTTGTTGTGGCGCTTCGCCACTTTTCTTCTTGGATTATATCGCCATGGATAAACTTCGCCCTGAGCAAGTACAAGGCATCGTTAGCGGCATAGCTCATGCCTGCAGGGAAGTTAACTGTTCTCTTGTTGGTGGTGAAACTGCCGAGATGCCGGGTATTTATGCTGCGGGAAGCTATGATTTAGTGGGCTTTATCATTGGTGTGGTTGAAAAGGGGAGAATTATTGATGGCAGCTCCATAGTCTCGGGCGACGTAGCCCTTGGCTTACCCTCTTCCGGATTGCACACTAACGGGTATTCTTTAGTGCGGCGGATCTTCGGAATAGATGACGACCCTTCCCATTTACATAAATTTTATCCTCAGCTAGGGAAAACCCTGGGAGAGGAATTATTGATGCCGCATCGTTGCTATTACCATGAACTCAAGCCAGTTCTGGCATTAATTAAAGGATTGGCTCATATCACTGGTGGTGGCTATGGAGGGAACATACCTCGCATCCTCCCTGAAGGGCTTGGCGTCCATATTGATAAGAATTCCTGGGACATACCTGCCGTTTTCAAGCTTATCCAGCAGCGAGGAAATATTGATGCAGGGGAGATGTATCGGGTATTCAATATGGGGATAGGCATGGTGCTTATCTGCTCCAGCCAGGATACATCAAAAATTATTGAAGCTTTGCCCCAGGTCGGAGTCATTGGTGAGATAATTAAGACGGAAAGAGAAGAAAGGATAAGGATAAATTGAAGGAGGGTCTATGCGTGCTATTCTAAGCGTTTCAAACAAAACGGGTGTGGCTGACTTCGCTCGAGGTTTACGGGAGCTAAACATTGAGATATTCAGCACCGGGGGGACGAAGAAGTCACTGGAGGCTGCCGGAATAAAAGTTCATGGTGTTTCCGAACTTACTGGTTTTCCTGAGATTCTCGGTGGCAGGGTGAAGACCCTGCATCCTGCGGTTCACGGTGGGATTCTGGCGAGGCGTGACCTGCCTCAGCATATGGACGAATTAGCCCAAAATCAAATGGAGGCTATTGATATTGTGGCGGTAAACTTATATCCCTTTGTTGAGACGGTAAGCCGAGGTGATGTTTCTTTGGATGAGGCGCTGGAGAATATTGATATTGGAGGTCCGACTATGATTCGGGCGGCAGCCAAAAATTTCCCCTTCGTCCTGGTGGTAGTTGACCCCGGGGATTATGAACCTATTTTATCCCAGCTACGGCAGGGCAATGTGGATCTAGGGGAACGGAAACGGCTGGCACAGAAAGCCTTCCAGCATGTGGCTATCTATGATACCGCCATAGCGCAATACCTTAGCGAGGAGACTTTTCCTGAAGAGATGACTATCGCTTTAAAGAAAGGTTATCACCTTCGTTATGGCGAAAACCCACAGCAAAAGGCTGTTTTCTACACCGAGCAGGATATGAAGCATGGACGGGGTGGTTTAGTCCTTATGGAGCATCTCAACGGTCCTGAAATCTCGTTCAACAATTTACTCGATTTCGATGCTGCCTTGAGTATACTTGGAGACTTTTCTGATCCTACCGTAGCCGTGATGAAGCATACCAATTCCTGCGGGCTCGCCAGCCATGACGACTTAGCTGAAGCCTACCGCAGGGCTCTTTCTGGAGACCCTGTAGCTGCCTTTGGCGGTGTGGTCGCCACGAATCGAATTATAGATTTAGCCACTGCCGAGGAGATAAACAAGAGTCATTATGATGCCATACTGGCTCCGGATTACGGTGCAGAAGCACTGGAGTTATTGGGGCGAAAAAAGAGCTTACGACTGGTTAAAGTGCCTATATCGGAAACAAGCCAGCGCCAGCTAGATTTCCGCTATGTCCGAGGTGGGTTCCTGGTGCAAGCGATGGATTTCCTGGCGGAGGAAGAATTTCAGCCTCGCATAGTTACTAATCGTCAACCAACGGAAAATGAGTTATCCGATTTGTTCTTTGCCTGGAGGGCGGTAAAGGGGATAAAATCTAATGCCATAGTTGTTGCTAAGGGCAAAACACTATTGGGAATGGGAACTGGGCAACCAAGCCGTGTAGTGAGCGTTGAGCTGGCTATGAAAAGGGCTGGTGATAGAGCCAAGGGAAGTGTCCTTGCTTCGGATGCTTTTTTCCCGTTCCCCGATGGTCCTGAATTGGCAATTCAGGGGGGAGTTACTGCTATTATCCAGCCCGGTGGCTCGACAAGGGATGAAGAAGTAATCGAATTGGCTAACAGGTATAATATTGCCATGGTGTTTACTGGCGTTCGCCATTTCAGACATTGAGTTTTGTGGAGGTTCAAAGATGTGGATGGTAAGCAAGGAGGCGATGGAAGAAGCAATGAAGGTCAAGCGGAAATTGGCTGACCCTGAGAAGAGGGAAGAGTGCCTTGGTGACATAGAACACATGATAGAGGTGAAACAATCTCATTTGTGGCGAGCTGAACTCGGTTCCTGTGCTGGAGGACTTTGTTGTATAACAGGACAGATAGAAATAGAAAGCGACATTTTGCAGGATGCCGTAGAGGCCCTGAAAAGTAGCGATGATGGCAAAGCTGCTTCTTTGCTCGAGGATTACATTGCTTTTCTAAAGGAACACTATGAACCTGAGCGCCCAGGCTATTGATGAGCTTAAGGTGTAATAAGTATTTTTGGGGAAGGTAAAGATGGCGATGATCACTGGGGAAATGAAGCGGGTTGTTGGGGAGGCGAAGGTGTTTGCCGTGGCCACAGCTAATAAAGATGGTGAGCCTAATGTAGTTCCTATTGCCTTTGGCAAAGTGCTTGGTGAAGAGGAGATTTTGTTAGTAGATAACTTTATGAACAAAACTATGGAAAATTTAAAGACAAACCCTAGAGCAGCAGTTTCAGTTTGGAAAGCAGGCGATTCAAAAGGATATCAATTTAAGGGCGATGTCAGGATTGAAACCTCGGGGCGTAATTTTGAGGACGGGGTTAAAATGGTAAAGGCCAAAGAACCTAAACTCAGCCCTAAGGCTGCAGTTATTGTAACAGTGAAATCGATCTATTCAATCACTCCTGGGCCTGATGCCGGAAAGCTGATAAGCTAGGCGAATAACTATGGCTAGAGCGGTATTAGTAGTAGATATGGTTCGTGGCTTCTTGGAAGAGGAGTATCCTCTGTATTGCGGTGCCAGGGCTCGAAATATCATACCCAATGTCCAGAGACTTCTTGAAAAGGAGTTAAAACAAGGGGCGCAGGTCTTTTATCCCTGTGACCATCACAAGCCTGGCGATCCCGAATTCAAGCTGTTTCCTCCTCACTGCATTGAAGGAACGCCTGAGGCTGAGCTTATTCCTGAGCTTTCCGAATATTACGGGGAAATAATACCTAAGAGGCACTTTGACGCTTTTTATGATACGTCCCTGGGGGGAAAGTTGAAGGAGCTTAATCCCGAAGTTGTCGTTGTTTGTGGTGTCTGCACTGATATCTGCGTGATGCACACCGTGGCTGAAGCCCGAAACAGAGGGTACGAAGTTGAAATTCCTGTTGATTGCGTTGCCTCTTTTGATGATAAGGCGCACTTCTTTGCTTTGCAGCACATGGAGAAGGTGCTTGGAGCTAAGTTAGTCAGACCAACAGTCAAAATTTCACAGCCTCATTTCGGAATCCCTGATTCCTGGTTGAGCGGTGAAACCGCCGATATTTATTTTCCCCGCACTGTGGAAATACTTAAAAAGGAGAAAATAAACCCCGTAGCAACTATGGAGGTGTTCCCCAGGCGAGCTGGTATCCTCTGTGGCATAGAAGAGGCCAAAGCCCTGCTGGAAAAGGTGCTTCCCGAAGATAGTCGTGAAGTCTGGGCATTATCTGAAGGTGAGCCTTTTGATGGAAAGGAAGTAGTCCTGAGGATAAAAGCTCCTTACCGGAGTTACGGGACTTATGAAACTACCTACTCGGGCATTCTTGCTCACTGCAGCGGCTGGGCAACTGCTGCTCGAGAATGCGTTAATGCTGCTCAGGGCATCCCGGTGATTAGCTTTGGTGCTCGCCATGTTCATCCTTCAGTAGTCGGCGTTATGGAGTACTCCGCTATTGTGGGTGGTTGTATTGGGTGTGCCAGTACCGTTGGCGCAAAACTCGCCGGAATTCAACCTACAGGAACTATACCCCATGCCCTCATCATTATTAAAGGCAGCACCGCTGAAGCTACAATTGCCTTTGATAAGCATATTCCTCCCGAGGTGCCCCGCATTGCCCTGGTGGACACTTTTGAGGATGAAGTCAGAGAAAGCGTTGCCGTCGCCAAAGCAATGCAGGGAAGGTTGCAGGGTGTAAGATTGGATACTCCTTCGGAGAGGGGCAGGGTCACTGCCGATTTGGTTAAGGAAGTAAGAGCCTGGCTTGACCTTGAGGGGTTTGAGAAGGTGGAAATTGTCGTCAGTGGTGGACTTAACCCGGAGCGCATCAAATATTTCATAACCGAAGGAGCCCCTGTTGACATCTTCGCTGTGGGCAGTTATATCAGCGATGCTCCTCCAATCGATTTCACCGCCGACCTTCACGAGGTAGAAGGCAAGCCCATCGCTAAGAGAGGCAGAATGCCTGGCATCACCCCAAATCCCAGGCTAAAGAGGGTGATGTGAGCTAGCACATGTCTCGAGGAGCTCAAGTTCATCTCTTTGACTATCCACGCTGTAGGAAGGAGGAGAAGCAAGAATGAAAAAGTTGCTGATGCCTTTAGCTGTAATAGTTATTCTCTGCATTGTCCTGGTAGGTTGCGCTCCGAAAGAAGGCATAGCGATTTCTACAATTCCCTGGTCTGACGAGGAAGAGACCAGCTATATTATTCAGGATCAGGAAGGAAATACGATAGGCAGTGGCAACTTGACCATTGCTAAAGAAGGAGAGAGCTATATTCTGGGAGAGTATTGGGAGGTAGGAGAGGTGAAGCAAACCATCTCTATTAAGGTGGCGAGCGATGACCTTAAGCCAATTTCCGAGCAACAAACTATACTCAGCTCGCAGGGCGAAATGAAAATCAACACTACCTATACCGATAGCAAGCTCAAGATTGAGGCCGAAACTCCGCAGGGACCTCAAACGGTTGAGATAGACGTTCCTGACGATGCTTATGATAACGATGAAGTATTATTTCTATTCAGGGCACTTCCCTTTGAGGAAGGCTATCAGGCCACCTATACCAATGTTGTTGCCTCGGCTGCCCAAAAGCCTGAGGTAACTATAACCATAAGTGGGAAAGAGCAAGTGAGTGCCCCAGCAGGGCTTTTCGATTGCTGGAAGCTCGAGTTTGAAGTAACTGGACAGAAGCTATACATGTGGTATGGCGTAGATAGCCCTCACTACCTTGTAAAATATGATAATGGTCAGAGCATCATTTTGCTGCAGGAGATAGTCCGCTAGGCTGAAAGAAGCGACCGATGTGGGGAAATATATGGCAGCTATTTATATCCTTCTATAGCAATCCCAGTGGCTGGGGCATTGGCGTCGCTCTTGCTTTGGGTGCTATCTGGCTTGGCGCTTTTGCACCGCCAGTTCATAGAAGGCCCTGGCTGGGGGTGGTTCTAGCTGGTGGAGCTATTCTATTTGGTCCCACCATCTCCTTTATTCAAGCTCCGTTGCAGTTTGGAGCAAACAAGGCATTGCTCCACTTCTGGGACCAAGCAACATTGCAGCAGCATCTGCTATTCGCTGGAATACCAGCGGTATTATTTACCGGGCTTGTCCAGGAAGGATTGAAGCTCGTGCCGCCGCTCGTCTACATGAGGCGGCAGGCATCTATTTCAAATCGAGATGCTCTTATTCTTGGAGCGGTGGCTGGAGCTGGTTTTGGCATCTTCGAGGCAGCTTGGGTTTTCAACATTGTCTTCGCCTCGGGGTTCACCTGGGCTACAGTGCAGCTCCAGGGATGGCAGGCGCTATTGCCATTCTGGGAGAGGTTCAGCACCATTGGCTTCCATACTGCAGCTACTGCTCTAGCAATTTACGGTTGGAATAAGGGAAAGGGCTGGCAATTTTACCTCCTGGTGGCATTCTTGCACATCATACTGAACTATAGTGTTCTGTTGCTTGCTGCCCAGGCGCTTACCATGGTGCAGGTTGAAATCTATGTCTCGATATTAGCTGCTGCAATACTGGCGACTGCTCTGTGGCTGAGGTGGCGAGGGCTGAGTCAAGAATCTGGCATTGAAAATGCATCAAGCGAAAGTGTCGAGATGTGAGCTGGGTAGACTATACGTCGGTTTGATGTTCTCCTTGAAATTCTCCCGCTCTTGTCAACTATGACTTTTTGCCACGGGGAACATTCACTTGATTTTAGGGGCTGCTTTTAATTCCTGGATTCTAGCTGCGATAGCTTCACGGGTATCTTCCGCCTGGAAGCGTCTGCTTTGAGCACGCAAATCAAACTCCATGGTTGCTTTTAGACTAACCTCAAGTGTAGTGTTTATCGCTCTCTTGGCTAACCCCAGAGCTCCAGGTGATTTCATTGCTAGCGTTCCTGCCAGATCAAGGGCAGCAGCCTCCAGGTCCTTAGCGGGGACTACTTTATCTACCATACCCATCTCCAGGGCATCTTTTGCGCCTATCGGCTCACCGAAGAAAATAAGCTCCTTCGCTTTGGACAAGCCAACCAGTTGGATTAACCGGCACGCCCCACCGGTGTCAGGGATTAAGCCCAGTTGGGTATATGTCATTCCAAGCTGTGCATTTTTCGAAGCTACACGGAAATCACAGGATAAGGCGAGGTCGCATCCTTCTCCCAGGGCATAGCCGTTTATCGCCGCTATCACTGGCTTTTCCAGCCTTTCCAATCTGAAGGCCGCCTGCAGCTTACGCAGAAGCGTACCCACTTCCAGCATGGGGCCTGCGGCTAGTTCCTCGGCATAGCTGAGATCCAATCCAATGGAGAATGCCTTGCCTGCACCAGTTATGATCACCACCTTTGTCTCATCGTCAACCCTCACGTCCTCAGTGGCTGCCCAGAATTCATCAATGATTACATTATTTATGGCATTCATAGCCTCGGGACGATTCAGGATTATCCTGGCAATTCCCTCCTTTTTCTCGAGTATGATATTTTGCGATTCAACCACATCTGCCATAGCTAAATTATAGCACAAATGTTAAAGAAGCGGTTATCGTTACCTGGGGAGCTTATCGGCAGGAAGTTGTTGCTTCTAGGAAGCTTTCTTTACCTGTTCCACTATCTGGGGCAATATCTCACCGGTCTTTCCCTGGATGAGGTAATCTGAGATGCCATCCTGAGTAAGCGGTGTTGGCTCTGCATTCAGCTCGATTATTTTCACAATGGTTCTGTAACCGGTGCCATAAAGTTCTGAAGGCAACGTTCCAGAGTGGGATCTTGCCATCAGGGGCAGATTGGCAAAGGGATAGACCACCGCCGATGTTCCACAGATAAGCATCAGGTCGCATTTTAATGCTTCTTTCTCCGACTCCTCTGCGATATCTGAAGGTATTGGCTCTGTAAAGTGGACGATATCATCTTTCACTATTCCTCCGCACTTTTTACAACGAGGTGGCAGCCCACCCTCATCTCTTAGCTCTTGCAAATCATACTCTTCCAAATCATATCTAGCATTGCAGGAAACACACCTGAGTTTGAACGCATTGCCATGATAATCCAGGACCCTTTTGCTCCCTGCTCTTTCATGCAAATTATCAATGTTTTGGGTAATCACACACTTCAAAATTCCCATCTTTTCTAATTCGGCTAAAGCGTAATGACCGGGATTTGGTGCTACTTTTCCTAGATCTCGTAATAGGTCTCCTAATAAGGAATGGCCGCTCAATCTTTCTTCCCAATATTCCTTTGGATTCTGCTGGAACTTCCCATAAATCTCATAAGCTCTTCTTTCCGCCTCGGGCTGCCTGGTCCAGAGCCCTTTTGGTCCCCTGAAGTCAGGTATTCCTGACTCAGTGGACATGCCTGCTCCTGTTAACGCAATAGCATATTTGCTTTCCACCAAGTCACTTGCTGCACGGTTAATTAAGCTTTCCATTTAAAGCCAGTCCCCTCTACTTCTATTATAAGATTATCACTAATTTTTGTCCTGGCACCGAGGAATTCCTCGATCAGCCACAGGTTTGTTTCAATATGTTCGGTGATTCTGGGGATGGAATATCGGCTAATTCCTTCAGCTAACCCGGCATAAATTATAAACTGGTCGGCTATATACCTATCAACTGCAGCGCCGGTGGCAACATCTTCCATGAAGTTTTGCGCTACGTATCTTCCGATGGACTCTGACCTTCTTCCCGGTCTTCCTGCCCTATCTGAGCCAATTATGTTGCCCGAGCTTGTCCCAGCATATATTGCCAGAGCAGCTCCCTCCTGAAGCGAGCTGGTATCGCAAGTCTCCTGAATATCGGCTTTGTATCCATGGGAATTTAGTACCTTCTGGCATTCTGATGCCATTCTGTGGCTCACCTTTTTCTCTTCCAGATGTGAAGAGAGGGCGATTCCGTCAATGCTAGTGATTTTACCTTGTTCAACAAGGTTGAGGGGCTTTAATTTGCTTACCGGCTCGACCTGGATTTCGATAATGCCTTCACCTCTGGGTACATAGCCAGGGCGGATTATCTTCAGTTCCGCCTGGATGCCCATTTGCTTAAGCAGCGGAAGAAGGACAAATTTCATGTGATAGGCTGATGGAGCGAAGTCCTGGAATAACCCTCCTTTAAGTCTGAATCTGGATGGCTTTTGGGCGAAACAGGCTAGAGGTAAGACAGCCTGGGCGAACATAGTGGTTGACCCCGCTGTCCCTATATCCCACTCATATTCCCCTCCTTCAAATCTTTCCTTCGGGATATAGGTAATTTCCTTAGAGCCCACCGCGGCGTTCTCCACCATACCACTACATAATTCCGCACAAGCCTGGATAACTTTGAGATGCTGCGCCCTCAGCCCCGGCTTATCCCTCTTCGCCCTGATATTTTGTATTTTAATTTCTTTAGCCAGCAGGCTAGCCAGAGCTATAGAGTAGCGGACTATGGTTCCACTTCCCGACTTTGCCCCGCCATCTATGGTTATCACGTTGAGAAACCTATCACTAACCCTGTGTCATTGTGAGCGAAGCAATGGCAGAATACAGTGTTGATATTCAAATACCAAACGACGTAGGCTCATCTCGACTCTCGGCAATGATTGCAAGGACCATAGCTACCTTCTTTATCAATTTCTTTCGCCATTCATGTTCAAATGGCGTTAACCTGCCCCTACTCCACATGTGCTTCCCTACCATACAGCCGTTTCTTCCAGTGGACACCGGCTCTGACTGCTCGCCGCGACCCGGCATAGATACCAACCAAAAAAAGGAAAGAGAACCCGATCGGGTGTAACAGGGTAGAAACAGCAGGCTCCTTGAAGTGATTATCAACCAGACGGCGCATAAACAGTATTATAGCCACCTGGAAGATAACAATATCTCGCCAGGCAGCGGAAGTAGATACCACAAATACAACTTTCCAAAGCGAGTAGAATGGAGCTAAAAAGAAAACGTATCCGGCCATAATAAGTGCAACCAGTGCTACCGGGGATAACGCTGCTACTGAATAAATCCATTTGGTAAATCCCTCCCACATCGCCCCTGGACTTCGGTACATATTGCACGAAACGACAGATGATAAATCCACTGTCAGATGTCGACCACCATGTCGGTTTACCTCAACCCCCAGCCAGACATCTTCCAATATCCTGGACTTTACCGCCTCGTGTCCGCCAATGCGCCAATATTCTTCTCTAGGAAAGATGAGGAACTGCCCAATGGCTAGAGATGGACTGGATTTTTTAGAGCGCTGGAGCCACCACAATGGTAACCAGCTCAGGATGACAAAGTATAATACCGGGATTGCCACTTTCTGCGGTAAGGAAGTAGCTAGCTGGCGGGGAAATCCGGAAAGTAGCGAAGGTCTGAATTTGAGCGCCAGGGCAAGCACACCGCTTAGCATGTGAGGAGCATGTATGGTATCAGCATCAACAAACAATAACCAGGAACCGCTGGCTTTCCGGGCAAGTTGGGAACAGGCAAAAGGCTTACCCGCCCATCCTTCAGGAAGAGGTTTACCTTTGATCAGTTGAATACGGTTATCTTCAGCCGCTATCCGACCCACGATGTTAACTGTGTTATCTGATGAATTATCATCCAGTACTAAAACCTCAAAATTGGGGTAGTCCTGCTTCTGCAGGGACCCAAGGCAGGACTCAATGTTTTGTTCCTCATTCCTGGCCGGTATGAGAACAGAGACCAAAGGTGCTGGATTGGGTATCTTATTGTTACCATGCACCTTCTTGAGGCTCCTCAAATTCAGGATAATGTTAAGCGCAAAGCTAACCAGACCAGCGGCTATTATCACCTGATATAGCATACACCTAGCCCTGTATGTCCAAACCTAAGCTTGCCGCCGCCTTGATTGGAATGCACCGATGAGTCCACCTGTTATTCTGGGCCCGGTTTTTAGTTCCTCAAACTGTTTTATGCCAAATATGACCAGCACGCATAGCATAAACAATGATGCCACCACATATGCCTCGGTGGCTACCAGGTATGGCAGAGAGCCCACCGGACCAAGCATCACTGCCCATGAGTTACTCCCTAGGATGAGAAAGCCCAAGGTCATAAACACTGCAAATAATACCAGCATCTCATGCTGGGGTAATGCCAGAAGGACGCCATAGGTAACGGCTATTGACTTACCGCCTTTCAAACCGAGCACGGGCGAGAAGGCATTCCCCACTATTGCGCTCACTGCCACTATCATAACTATTATGTCAGGGAGTCCAAACAACAAATATGCCAGGACTACGAAAGGCATACCTTTAGCTATGTCCAGACTCAGGGCGAGGCTAGCTGCTTTATAACCTCCAGCCCGGAAAACGTTAGTGGCTCCGGGATTTCCATCCCCATAATCCCTGATGTCTTTACCCAGAAGCCAATGCCCAACCCACAATGAAAACGGGCAAGCACCCAGCCAGAAAGCGGCTATACCCAGTAAGGCGGCATAGAGCATTTCCACTGCGGCAATTCCTCAACTATACAGCCACATATGCTTGGGGCATCCAGATATATTGGATGCTAACTGAGCTTCTTTGTCAAGTGGATACAACCTTGATTTGGTCTTACGAAATTCATTCTTTGTTCTAACTTCAAGCATCATCGCACAATATCGCCGGGTAACACTGTTGTATAATATCCCTGGATATGCCTGGCTCAGCGCAAAGGACCGGGATTGCTAACCTGCCGCTGCACTACGGCAAGGTGCCGCCGTGGCTGTTCGGACGGATGTCTCAGCTTGCCAGGGAGATTGCCATTGTCGTCGTTGATGAGTTTGGGGTTGAGGAGATGCTTCGCCGCCTTTCTGACCCTTTCTGGTTTCAAGCCCTTGGCTGCGTTCTGGGCTATGACTGGCACTCCAGCGGCGTTACCACAACCGTCTGCGGCGCCCTGAAGGAGGGGATGAGAGGATTGGGAAAAGAACTCGGCCTATTCGTTGCCGGCGGCAAGGGAAGGACTTCACGAAAGACTCCTGCTGAAATAGAAAACTCCGGGCATCTGCTAAAGGTGAATCCGTCCCCTCTGGTTTATGCCAGCCGAATGGCAGCTAAAGTGGATAATTCAGCCCTTCAAGATGGCTATCAGCTCTATCACCATACTTTCTTCTTCAGTAATGAGGGTTCCTGGGCAGTTATTCAGCAGGGCATGAATGAAATTAACCGCTATGCTCGGCGATACCACTGGCTGGGGGAGAAAGTTACCGATTTTGTTTGTGAGCCTGAGTCAGCTATCTGCTCTCAGGGAAGAGGCGAGGCGTTGAATCTGGTAGCTTCAGAAAGCACAAAGGCAAGGAATGTCATCGCTCAGGTTGCCACCGAGGAGAAACCATATAGAATTGTGACTCAGCTAAATAAGCTGAAAACATTAAACCTGCCTCGACGACCTTACATCACCCTGGAGGACATCCACCCTGACAGGCTGGGCAAGATTTTTACTATTGCCTACGAGCGCCAGCCGCAGGATTTTGAATCGCTGCTCGGGCTTGAAGGTGTGGGACCAAAGACACTTCGCGCCCTCAGCCTTATCTCGGAGCTGGTGTACAATACGCCGGTCAGCCTGCGTGACCCGGCAAGTTATAGCTTCGCTCACGGCGGTAAAGATGGGCATCCTTACCCTGTGGACAGGAAAACTTACGATAGCAGCATCCAGTTTCTGGCTCAGGCTCTGGACAAAGCCAAAATCGGTGACAAAGAGAAGCTTGAAGCTTTTCGCCGGCTGAAGACATGGCAGTGAGCATTGACCCAACTATGCACCTGATTTAACATAAGCAACAAGATGCCCGATTTCAATATTGCACCTTATGTGTCCCACATTGAGGCTAATCGCTCGGTCAAGGACGCCGTGATGGAGAAGCTACAGGAGCGTCGCCCTCCCTATCGCGTCTCAGTAACTGACCTAACCAATTTGAAGCAAGCTTATTTTAAGAGAAAGCATCCTGAGATCACCCCTCCTCTGGAAAAGCAACAGCTTATGTGGAAGGGGATAGGGTTTCACAAGCTTTTTGGCTTCGCTGTTTCCAGCGAGGAATATCTGGAGCAATTTGTGGAGACTGAAGGCGTGGTGGGTAAAATTGACATCTATGAAAATATTCCCGTTGAGGTTAAAACAACTTCAGCCCTGGCGAAAAGAAAAAGCTTGCTCCAGCAAAGACCGACTTACATTGAGCAAGTAGGTATGTATTGTGCCATGGTCAATGTTGGTGAGGGAGAGATTGTCATTTACGAACGGCAGGGTGCGGAAGAATCGGGTGTGGTTCCCCTTACCGCCTATCATGTCACCTTTTCCAGCTTGGAAGCGATTCGGGAAGAGATGCGTCGCAGGCGAGACTTATTGATTCAGTCTCTCATCTCAAACGACCCCAGCAACTTGCCTGCATGTGACTGGTTTGGCAGAGGATGCGACTATTCTGCAGTGTGCGACTGCGGCACCAGCTCGGTGCCCCCATCACACAAAATCGCTGAGTTAGCGGGGAAGGTTCAAATTGATGAGGCTACCCGCCAGCAACTGCTGGGTAAGCTTGGCAAGCCAAAGCCATCGCAGCTATTTCGCACTAACGACCTCGTCTTTCCCCGCCTGGCATATTTCGAGCGCCGCAAATCTCTGGAAACCATTTCAGAGGAGGAGGCGGCTGAGGAAAAAGGAGAATCCCTCCGCTCTATGGATGAGGCGGGCTTTGTGGGTGCCCTCAAAGGGGTTATTCAATTTGGTTCCCCTGGAGAGGTGGAAAATGTTCCGATTCAGTATGCTTCGCTCAGCGATTTGGTTCGGCTCCGCCAGGGCTTGCCCACTATGGTGCGAATCCCTAAGTTTCGATCACTTGTGGAACGGGGGCGGCTACCTTCAGCGTTTCCTCATTATTTTTATCGACTGGGCTTTGATTGTGCGTTAACAGACCATCCTAAAGGCAGGCTGTTCCTTTACTATGCCAATATCGGTGATGAGGATGCCAAGATGATGGTCTATGATGTTTCCTTCAGAAACCTGGGTGCCATAAAGGCTGAGGCGATACGCCGCATAGAGCTTCTGGAAAAGGCGACTTCAGTAGCCCAGCTTCCGAGATGTCCTTCGTGGATGTGTCGCTATTGTTCCTACAGAGACGAATGCGGTGAAATTTAGCAAGCTCAAGCCAGGGGAATGTTTGAGATGTAATGAGGACAAAGGAGAACAAGTTCGTATACAAGTTAACCGAAATTCGCCCCACGTTACTTTCTCTGTAATGGGAATATGAAGGAAGGAGGTGATGCCTATGCTAAACGAAAGCTGGCTTCTTCGGCTGGTGGTGGAGAGGCTGGCTCATTCCATTTTAATAGCCCGAAATCTGAAAGGGGGTGATTAAATTGAAAAAGCTGAATGCCGCAGCTATCTTGATTTGCATCATCGCAGCATACGCTGTTTTTGAGAGCATCTGGGCGATTGCGGCAACTGAGGGCTTTATTCAAACATGGGCAGCAATGATGGGAACAACTGCCAAGGAGTCAGCAGTTCTGACAATGGCAGTCCAGTTCTTTGGAGTATATCACCTGGTTGCTCTCGTATCCTTAGCCATAGTTGCCGTGATTCCGCTCAGAAGAGCAGAGAGATGGGCCTGGATCACAATCCTAGTTTTGGGCGGAATCGGTCTAGGTTCGGCCGTCGTTCTCTGGGCTCCATATGCTCCTATGATGTATGGTTTCTTTACGATGTGGATAGCTGCGTTAGCGCTTTCTGCAAAGCCGAGCCTTACAAAGAAAGGGTGAGAGGTGTCGAACGCTAAAAGAAAGGAGGAGAAGTGATGAAAGTAATGCAGCAAGGCATTATGAAAATTCTGCCTGGCAAGACGGTAGAGGCAATGGAGCTTCTAGAAAAATACATGGCTGTCGTGAGTCGCCTGGTAGGAGTGCCTCGGGAGAAGCTTCCCATGAAAACCTACCGCCCGTTTCTTGGTGGAGGCGATTCTCTGCATACCATCGTTTTCCAGGTGGAGTGGGATAGCTTCGGCGAGATGGCAGCCTTTTTTGAGAAGGCAATGGCAGACCCAGAGATACAGGCGTTCATGCCGAAGTGGGAGGTGGTAGAGCAGAGTCACGAAGTCGAAGTTTTCATGTCGATGCCATAAGAACACGACTAAGTCAGCTCAATCCCGATGTTAAGCGGTCACCTTGGTAAGGTGGGGGCAAACTCTGCGGTCGCTTCACTCCCTTGCCCTTCGGGACATTGCTCCCTTCGGTTCGCAATGTTGTATATGCTGGAAACGTTAGGCGAAACGGCGGCAAAAGAAAGAAAAGGAGGCGATAAGTTATGCAAATCTTGCAGTGGAAGATAAGGATTTCAGTGCTGTGGATTTTTATGGCAGTGGCCATGTCGGCCCACGGTGTGTTGGCTTTTATGGAACCGGGCGCTATGGAGCAAATCGGGGAGATGCAGATGGGCGCGGGGATGTTCTTATTTATGGCACTTTTCTGGTGGGTTCCGCTGGTGATGGCTGTGCTTTCCGTCACCTTGAAGGATTTGGCAAATCGCTGGACAAACATGATTCTGGGCATAGTCTTTACGGCTCTCAACATCTTTCACTTAACCGAGCATTTGGCAGATCCATCTGCTCACCAAATATTGATTATTGGTTCAACAGTCGTGGTCACAGCACTGATATTCTGGTATGCATTGAAGTGGCCTAAACAGGAAGCATGAGTCATTGATGAACGAAAACGTAGTGGACAAGTGATTCGCAAGTTTGTAAATACAATGCCGCCGCATTGCCTGACAGCGGATAAAAGGCCATGGTATTACGCACCTTTCCCCAGATTGCCTTCGGCAACTTCTTTTATCCGCAAGACGTTAGCTACCAGGCCGCTGTTGCCGGGTAAGACTAAAAATTGGGGTGAAAAGTAATATGATCGAGGTCAACCAGTTTGAGGAAGTTACTCAAATCAAGATGAGCCGTGAGTTTGGGGGGAAACCGCTTTACTGGGTTGCGGTGTACCTTGTTGATGGGCTCCTTATTGATACTGGCTGTAAGCATACCGCTGAGGAGTTGGTCAAATTTCTGGAAGGGCAGAATCTCAAGTTCGCCGTAAACACGCACTATCACGAAGACCATATCGGTGCCAACTATCTTCTGAAGCAGAAATTTGGCATCGAAATATTTGCACCTCGTGAATCAGTTCTTCTCATCAACCAGGTTCCCAAGTTGTATCCATATCAGGAGACAGTTTGGGGTTATCCAGAGCCCACTGAAGTGGATTGTTTGCCCGATAAAGTAGACACAGATCATTTTCACTTTGATGTAGTAGAGACTCCCGGGCATTGTAACGGACACGTGGCGCTAATAGAACCTGAAAAGGGGTGGTGCTTTTCGGGAGACCTTTTTGTTTCGGAAAAGCCAAGGGTTATCCGGCCAGAGGAGGATATCGCGGGGATTATAAGGTCAATGAAAAAGCTCGTTGCTCTCAAGACCGACAGACTTATTCTATTTACCGCCCCTGGCAGGGTGGTGCAGGATGGCCGCAAGGCTCTTCGAACATGTATAGAATACTTCGAGGACTTGTCTCGGAGAGCAAAGCAGCTTGAGAAAAAGGGTCTCTCGATTGTTGCTATTCGAGATGAACTTCTTGGGGAAGAAGGTCTTTTCCCTCAAGTTACAGATGGGCAATTCTCCTCTGAAAACTTGGCCCGAGCTGCTCTTCGTGCACAGATATGATTTACTATGAGGGGCACAGGCAGATGATAGCGTGTTTGCAGAAAAGGCAACGAAACACGATTCCATGAATGAGGAATCAAGACGCTGGAGAATTATAGATGTATCTGGGGGTAATCTGTGAAACTTAAAAAGGTTGCCAAATGGATTCTGATAAGTTTAGGAATTATCCTTGTATCACTTTCAGCCTGGGGATGGCTAGTTACTTATCATCCTGCTGAGGTGCAATCAGAGCCGATAATCTGCTCTGACCAGACACCTATTTTAAGTCCAGGGCAGAAACTGAAGGTGTTAAATTGGAATGTGCAATTTATGGCGGGCAAGAATTATGTCTTTTTCTATGATTTACCAGATGGTTCCGGACCTGACGAAAGACCGTCACCAGAAGATATCACTAAGACCTTCAATGAAGTTTCCCGCATTATCCAGGATGAAAAGCCCGACATTATTTTGTTGCAAGAGGTTGATGATGGAGCGAAACGCACAGATTATGAAGACCAACTGACTCGCCTATTAGCGTTACTACCTGAGGAATATAGCTGCTATACTTCTGCATTCGAGTGGAAAGCCTCTTTTGTTCCTCACCCACGGATTATGGGAGCTGTGGGGCTGAAAATAGCTATTATATCTAAATATAGGATAACACAGGCTACTCGCTATCAATTGCCTTTAATGCCCCAACCGGTAACTCGCCAATTTAACTTAAAGCGGGCTGTTTTAGAAGTCCATATGCCTGTAGAAAATGCTACAGATTTCGTAGTGTTGAACACACACCTGGAAGCTTTTGCGCAGGGCACCGACACCCTGGAAAAACAAGTTAATCAAGTAGAATCTATTTTGAAAAACCTCACCCAAGAGGGCTATCTCTGGATTATAGGAGGCGATTTCAATTTGCTATCTCCAGGCAAAGCCTATGGTCTATTACAGGAAGAACAGAAAAAACATTATAACCAGGAAACAGAAATAGAGCCCTTATTTGAAAAATACCAGGCTGTGCCCAGCTTGTCAGAAGTTAATAGCCCCGACTGTGAACAATGGTTCACGCACTTTCCCAACAACCCCGGCGTAGGAAAGCCCGATAGAACTATTGATTATATCTTCCTGGCGAATAACATTACCTTAGAAAAGCATTGTGTAAGGCAGTATGATACCCTGACAATATCAGACCATCTGCCTGTGCTGGCTGAGTTTGAACTACCTTCTTCCCCTGAATAATGAGGCGTGGATAGGCAATGAGATGTTCTCAAGGGGTGTTTTCTTGCGGTATACCCACTTGACACGGGTGCTGTTATAATCTAAGCGATGAACTGGGTTGATATAGCCATCATAGTTGTTGCCGTTCTATTCGGGTTGCTAGGGCTGTGGCAAGGATTTATCAAGGCGTTATTCGGGATCATAGGCTTGATAGGAGGAATAGCGCTGGCGGGGCATTTTTATCAACCGCTTGCCTTAAACTTTTCCTCGGAGGGTGCTGCATGGGCAGAGATAGCTGCCTATGCCATTATTCTTATAGTCACGGTAATCGTTGCTGGTGTAGCTGGCTGGTTTGTGGCTAAGATGGTTCACGCTTTGCTCTTTGGCTGGCTGGATAGGCTGCTCGGGTGTATTCTGGGGGCTTTTATGGGAAGCATGCTGTGTGCCGCCGTGCTTGCCATCTTGTGCAAATTTGTGCCCAGCGTGGAATCTGCGGTGGCGCAGTCTGCGGTGGCAGCAACAGTGATGAAGGGATTTCCGCTGTTATTAGCTCTTCTTCCTGATAATTTCGATTTCCTCAGTGGGCTGTTTACTTAGTGCTTTGCAGGACTTCGTCTATGATTCCTTTGAGCTGCGTTTTTGGTCTTAAACCAACGATTTGCTGAACGGGCTGACCATTGTGGAAAACGAGCATGGTGGGGATGGCAGCAATGCCATATCTGGCGGCGATGGAGCTATTCCCATCCACATTAAGTCTGGCAAAGTTCACCTTCCCCTGATACTCTGTATCCATCGATTCTAAAATAGGGCCAACGGCGAGGCAGGGAGCGCACCACTCTGCCCAGAAATCTAACAGAACCGGTACTCCTGATTGTAAGACATCTTTTTCAAAGTCAGCTTCACCGTTTATTGTTAGCATCAGTTCTCCTTCCGGGATTCAATAGGGATTGAGACTGCTTCGCTTGCAATGACATTTTAAGGCAATGGCATTCTTAAGGAAAAGAACTCTATGGCATTCCTGGTAGTGTGCTCAGCCACTGTGGCCTCGTCAATTCCCTTGAGCTGAGCGACAGCGCCGAGACTTCTGGTTATGTCACCAGGAGCGGAACGATATTTTGTCCCCCGGCCATAATATACCGGACAGTCGGTTTCTAGAAGCAATTTATCCATTGGCGTTTCCTTAACTGCCCTCCTATGCTCTTCGTGATATTCAGCAGCAGGAGTGGCGGAAACATAATAACCGCCGTTAATTATATCCCTGAGGACACTGGAAAAGCCAGTAAACCAGTGGAAAACAGCTTCGGCTGTGCCAGCATCTTGGACTAATTGTAGCGCATCTCTCCAGGCATACCTGGTATGAAGACTTACCGGCTTAGCGTGTTTCTTAGCTAACTGTAAAAGGCGTGCTAACACCTCTTTTTGAAATTCCTTAGCCGCTCTTCTTACCACCCTCTTGTCGTAATCCAGTCCTATCTCACCGATAGCAATTGCTTGGGCGATATTCTGCTCGATGAATTCCAGTTCACCATTGACCTGGGAAGAATTGAGCTCGCCTAATTGCCAGGGGTGCAATCCCAGTGCCGGGAAAACGAAGGAGGGATATTTCTGAGAAATCTCCAGCGTTTTTATGTTTGAGCGATAATCTGAGCCTACGGCTATGATGGCGACGATGCCTTTTCCCCGGGCATTATCAAGTGTAGAATCGAGATTTTGCAATTCATCAAGGTGAGCGTGAGTATCGATAAGGTTATACAACTTCAGGTTGCTTTTCGGGGCGTGTTTGCTCGGCACGCAATTTTTTACAATACGTGAGCCCCAGTTCAGTGGGCTTGTAGCTATAAAGGGAGAATTGTCCGGTTTCCTTGGTAATCATGTTTGCCGAGAGAAGCACTTTCACCGCTGTCTCTCCAGTTTGTCCTACTAGAAGGAGATGGTGGTCAGGCACCGGCTTGTTGGTGTCTTCATATTCCTCACAAATGCTGGTTAGCAACTTTGCAGGCTCGTCGACCAGGTTCTTCAGAATCTCCTGCATTGCCTCAGTCTTTCTGATTATGTCGACGAAATCTTCAAAAGCACCCATTTGAACAAATGTATTCTAGCCCATCGGATGGTGATATGACAAATAACGACTAATTCGGAGCAATCTCAGAGTTGAAATCCTAAATTCTAAGCACTAAACCCCGACCAATATCAAAAATCAAACATAAAAAGTCAAAATGACAAATTAATAATGTAAAAACCTTCCTCATTTTGATCTTTGACTTCTGGCTTATTCTTGCCTTTTGATTTTTGAGTTTTGCTTTCTTGAGATTGCCGCGCTTCGCTCGCAATGACAGTAAAAAGGGGCTCGAAATGACAATCTCCTTATTGTCACCCTGAGCGATAGCGAAGGTTTGAAGGAGATTCTTCGGTCGCGGAGTTTACCCTGAGCTGTACCAGATTCTTCGCTACGCTCAGAATTACCAAAAACGAAGGGCTTCCTCAGAATGACAGGCAATGAAGGGCTCGCAATCACAGGGAAAAGTTGACGCTAAAATTTGACGATGCTACAGTTGATTTGTCTGTGAAGAGGATAGGTATTTTATATCATCCCAAGTTGGAAAAAGCTCGAAATTTGGTTAGCGAGCTGGAAGGGTTATTGTCCACCAAGGGAGTTACCTGCTGGCATTGTTCTGCCTGGGATGAAGACGAGGCTAGAGCTCAGGTAGCTGGCTCAGATTTAATCCTCAGCATTGGTGGTGATGGCACCATCCTTCATGCGGCACGAGTTATTATTCCTTTGCCGTTGCCGTTGCTGAGTATAAATTTGGGTGAACTGGGATTTATTGCCGAATTAAGTGCCGATGAGGCTTTGTCCAACCTACCTTGCGTGATCAATGGTGAGGGCTGGTTCGATGATAGGGCTATGCTTGAAGCCAACGTTGACGGTGAAAGTTTTCATGCTCTGAACGATGTTGTGCTGCGGAGTCCTATTGCTCGATTGATTCACATAAAGGCAAAAATTGACGGTGAAGAGTTAACCACATATCGAGCTGATGGAGTTGTCATTGCCTCGGCTACCGGTAGCACCGGCTATTGTCTGGCAGCCGGAGGGCCGATTCTTTATCCCCAATCCAATCAAATAATTCTCATGCCGGTATCGTGTCATCTCTGTTTAAATTATGCTCTGGTTTTATCATCACAGAGCGTGATTGAATTAAGCATTGCCGATAGAGAGGAAGCCATGCTTAGCCTCGATGGACAAGTTAATTTGTCCCTGAAGGAGGGACAAGTGGTCAGGGTCAAGATTAGCCAGTACATAACTCGTTTCCTGAGAATTCACCCGCCGAGCTATTTCTATAGCTCGTTATGGCAAAAATTAAGGGTGGGACGAATAGCATGAAAGTTGATAAAGCAAAGGTGAGTGATGCTGCTACAATGCATCGCCTGATTAATCACTTCGCTGATAAGGGTGATGTGTTACCTCGCGCTTTAAGCGAGATATATGAGGGTATTAAGGATTTCTTTGTGGTTAGGAACGAAGAGAAAGTTGTCGCTTGTGCTGCTCTGCATGTCATGTGGCTTGATTTAGCTGAAATCAGGTCTGTGGTTGTGGAGGAGGGCAGCCAGAATCAGGAAATTGGCTCTTCGCTTGTCCGTGCTTGCCTTGATGAGGCTAAAGCTTTAGACATCCCCACTGTTTTTTCTCTTACTCGTGAGCCGTCTTTCTTTGAAAAACATGGGTTTAAATCAATTGACAAGGCGGAATTGCCTCGTAAGGTGTGGGGGGAGTGCTACCGCTGCCCTAAATTCCCTGATTGCGATGAGGTGGCTGTTATTTACCACGTTTAATGTCATTGCGAGGAGCGCCCTTCTTGTCACTGCCGGGAAATGCTAAACTGAAAGCACTAAATCCCGACCAATATCAAAAATCAAACATAAAAAGTCAAAATGACAAATTAAAATGTAAAAACCTTCCTCATTTTGCTCTTTCACTTCTGACTTATTTTTGCCCTTTGACTTTTGAGTTTTGCTTTCCTAGGATTGCCATGCCGTCGGCTCGCAATGACAGTAAAAAGGGGCTTGCAATGATAATCTCCTTATTGTCACCCTGACCCTGAACGAAGTGAAGGGGAAGGGTCTCAAGGAGATTCTTCGGTCGCTGTGCTCCCTCAGAATGACAGTGAAAAAAGGGCGCGCAATGACGAGGAAGAGGAGGGAAAGTTATGTTGATGCCGGAGAAAAAATTATCTAGACAACAGCTCTATCAGGGTAAAGCGGTGAGTTTATATGCGGATACGGTGGAAAAACCAAACGGGAAGACGACTACCAGGGAGGTGGTGGAGCACAGCAAATGTGTGGCGGTTGTAGTAATTGACGAACAGGATAACGTGCTTTTAGAACGCCAGTTTCGTTATCCAGTGGGCAAGTTCCTGCTGGAGATACCCGCTGGCGGCATTGACCCTGGTGAAGAGCCTGTTGATTGTGTTCGCCGTGAGTTGCAGGAGGAAATCAGCTATTATCCTCAGAAAATAGAAGAGCTTGGTGGTTTCTATTCCGTTCCTGGCTATGGCACGGAATATCTATATTGCTATTTGGCTACTGACCTTGTCCCCAGCCGCCTTATAGCTGAGGATACTGAAGAAATAGAGGTAGTGCGAGTTCCCATAAGTAAAATTACTCAGCTCATCACTTCAGGCGAGATTTGTGATGCTAAGAGCATCGCTGCGTTACTCACTTTTCTCATGCAGCGAGAATAATAGTTAGGAAAGGAGGTTTTGACAATGCCGAAGGTAAAGGTAAACGACATCCAGATGTTCTACGAAGTACATGGCGAGGGCTTTCCGTTGATAATGATCATGGGGTTCACCGGAAACACAAGCTGGTGGGATCCTCGCTGGATTCAAACGCTCTCCGGGAAATTTAAGGTAATTGCATTCGATAACAGAGGAGCTGGACGCACCGACATATCTGACAGGGAATATTCCATCAAATTGTTTGCCGATGATACCGCAGGTTTGATGAATACCCTGGGAATCCCACAGGCTAATGTGCTTGGGATCTCAATGGGAGGGATGATAGCTCAAGAGCTTGTCCTTAACTATCCCGAGAAGGTGAAAAAGGTTGTCCTGTGTTCAACCCACTGTGGAGGTGCGAAGTCAGTTCAGGCGTCTGATGAGGTGCTGGGAACGCTCACAGCCGATAGGAGTGGTGTGTCTGTGGAAGAAGTTGCCAGAATGACGATTCCACTTTTCTTCACCGAGGATTTTATTAAAAATACCCCTGGCGTGGAAGAACTGGTAATCGAGCAAATCAGCAAGAACCCAATTTCAAATGAAGCCTTCATGCGCCAGATGAGCGCAATAATGCAATTCGATACTTATGATAGGCTGTCGCAGGTCAAAACACCCACTCTGATACTGCATGGCAAACAGGACATTCTCATACCTCCAGAAAACGGTTCAATCCTGGAGGAAACTATACCCGGCGCCAGGCTTGTCTCCTTTGAGAATTCCGCCCATGGACTTATGGAAGAGACGGAGGAGGTGCTTGACACTATTTTGGAGTTTCTCGCTGAATCCTAACAATGTAAAAGCTTATTTCAGCTTCTCTATCACGGCATCGGCAACCTGGCTGGTGCCTACAGGATCATCGGGCTTTAAATCATAGGTCAGGTTCTTGCCTTCCGCAATGACAGCGGCGATTGCCTTTTCCAGTTTATTGGCAGTGTCTGCTTCCCCCAGATAGCGAAGCATCATTACCCCGGAGAGCATCATTGCCATAGGGTTGACCTTATTTTCCCCGGCATACTTGGGGGCGCTGCCATGTGTGGGCTCAAAGACAGCGATATCATCTCCGATATTAGCCCCGGGGGCTACTCCCATACTGCCGACTAATCCGGCACAAAGCTCGGAGATAAAGTCTCCATAAAAATTGGGCAGGACCAGAACATCAAATTGCCACGGTTTTCTCACTAACTCCATACAAGTTGTATCTAAAACCATGTCGTTAAATTCGATGTCATGATATTCCTTAGCTACCTGGCGAGCGGTATCGAGGAAAAGACCATCGGAGAACTTCAGTATATTGGCCTTGTGAATAGCGGTTACCTTTTTCCTGTTGTTTTGCTTGGCGTAGGCGAATGCAAATTTGACAATTCGCCTGCTTGCTGTCTGGGATATGACTTTCAGGCTCACTGCAGAATCTTCCTTAATCCTGTCTCCAGTTGTTTTGGAGACGAAATCCAGTAACTGTGCAGCCTGCGGGCTATCCTTAGCAAATTCTATACCTGAATAGAGGTCTTCGGTATTTTCCCTGACCACCACTATGTCTATATCTTTGAACGGTGTCGGTATGCCGGGATAAATTTTGTATGGCCGAAGGCAAGCGTAAAGGTCTAATTTCTTGCGCAGGGCGACATTAACGCTTCTAAACCCGCTACCGATAGGTGTGGTCACCGGCCCTTTTAAGGCAACTTTGTTTTTTCTTATTGAGTCCAGTGCAATTTGAGGAAGTGGCGTGCCGAACACTTCCTGAGCTCGGGAGCCTATGGTGACTACATCCCATTGAAACTGGACTCCGGTTGCCTCTAATACCCTTCGAGTGGCCTCGGCAACCTCAGGTCCTATGCCATCGCCGGGGATGAAAGTTACTCTACGTTGCATGGTCTTCACCCTCACCTTAATCCTCTCCCTGGACGGGAGAGGAAATGTAGCTCAGAATGACGTTCACTAAGGTTCAAAATCCTTATGCTTTTTAATATAAGGGATAAGCCCTCCTTCCTTAAGTATGGCGAACATCAATGGTGGCATTTTAATGGAGGTAAGCCTAGCATTGGAAGTCAGGTTGGTTATCACTCCCTCGGTTAAGTTTATTTCAAGCTGGTCTCCATCGTTAATCTGGTCGGTGTCGCAGAGTAAAACCGGTAAGCCTTGATTGATAGCGTTTCTGAAAAAAATGCGAGCTGCCGATTTAGCCAGAATGGCAGCTATTTCCGACATTTTGATTACCAAAGGGGCATGTTCCCGGCTGGAACCTAAACCAAAATTCCCGCCGGCCACCAGGAAATCACCCTGATGCACCCTGGAGGCAAAATCGGGAACGAGGTCTTCAAAGATATGTTTGGAAAGCTCAGGTAGGTTGCTCCTCAGGTGGGCAAATCTGCCGGGGATAATGTCGTCTGTGGAGACATTGTCCCCTAGCTTGATAGCTTTTCCCTTGAGCACTGTTTCAGGCATTTTCACTCCTCCTTTCCCCTCCCTTCAAGAGAGGGGAAAGGCAAAAATTCTATGTAGATAACGCCTTAGTTGATATAGAATACCAAGAAACACAGAAAAATGGAAAGAGATTTACAAACAAAGGAGTGCGATCGAATATGTAAATTATAGGATGGAGGAGCAATGCAGACTAGGTTCATATTGTTTCCATGGCCTTGAAAAAGATAGGTTCTTACTGTCATTTAGGTATGTTGAGCTTACCTGATAGGAGTATTAGTAAAGGCACGAAAGTAACAATTAGTAAGCTTCGGTTTTATGCATGAAAAGTAGTTAGCGTTGCAGAATTATTTTATTTTCGCTAAAAAGGCTTGACAAAATAAATGATACTTTATATAGTATCACTAAAGGTGGAAGTTGCCGAGTCTTGAAAAGCTTGTTGAGAAGTTTTTATTTGAACCAATCAAGGTTAACATTGGGGACGTCATGCGTTTGTTGGATGCCTTCGGATACCGGCGAAACAAGAAATCAGGAAGCGAATATGTTTTCCACAAAAAAGGTGGATATCCCATAAATGTGCCCACAGTTGAAGGAAGTCACGTAAAGTTACCTTACGTTAAGAGACTAGCAGAGCGATTAGACTTGGAGGAGTGGTATGAAAAAAACAAAGAAAAATGAGCCTCTTGAGTTTTATTTGAGTAAGGCATATCCCTTCGTTGTCTATCCTGTTGATGAGGGAGGGTATGTTGCTGAAATTGAGGAACTCCCTGGCTGCATGACACAAGGCGAAACTCTCGATGAAGTGGCAAGAAGGATTGAAGATGCCCGCCGAGGGTGGATAGAAGTTGCTTATGAAGATGGCATGGAAATTCCACTTCCTCAAACAGAAGAGCAATATAGTGGAAAATTTGTCGTGAGACTTCCTAAATATTTACATCGACGTTTGGCAGAGCAGGCAGCTCGAGAAGGAGTAAGCCTTAATCAATATGTAGCTTCACTCCTTTCAAGCAATGCGGCCACTGAAGAAGTATCGTCCACGGCACAACACATATTGGAGGAGCTAACAAAGCAGGTCGAGAAACCACCAAAAATCCACTACCATTTCGTAGAAACAGTGGTTCCCACTGAACCTAAAATCCCTTATCGGCAGATAGAAGCTGTATTTGCAAAGGGGTTAGAACTAGAGGCAGCATGACGACAACAAGAAAAAAAAGACAAACTATTAAGCCCAGCAAGTATCGTGATTTTGTTAACCAGATTGAAATTGTTGACCTGCGCCTTGTTTCAGCGCGAATCGAAAACACTGGTTATACGGAGTGTCCCCCAAAACCGGAGGTGGGTGTAAAGGCAAAAGCGCGGTATGAGAATGGTGAGGAAAAATTTACAGTGTTCCATCGCTACCATGTAAGGGTTGAGGACATCGAAACACAACGTGAAGCTGCTAAACTTTCTGTGGAATTTGCTGTAACTTATTCTTCAAGGGTTCCATTGACTGACGAGATTTTTGGTATTTTCCAGGAACTTAATGTTCCTGTGAATACTTGGCCTTACTTTCGAGAGTTTGTGCATGATAATTTTGGGCGAATGAACTGGCCTCCATTAATAGCGCCGACATTTAAGATAGGGACAAAACCAACCAAACGTAAGAGAAGTTAGTATTGAACATGTCGGCGAAGGCCGCAAATTAAGCCGCTCTATGTCATAACCTCCCTGGGGTCGGTAATTTCGCCTTTGATAGCTGAGGCAGCGGCGGTAGCCGGGCTCGCCAAGTATATCATAGCTGTGGGATTCCCCATTCGTCCCTTAAAGTTACGGTTAGCGGTGGAAAGGCAAGTCTCTCCATCTCCTAATACGCCCTGGTGTAAACCAAGGCAGGCTGCGCAGCCCGGGGGCAGGATGACTGCTCCAGATTCAATCAAGCTGTGAATATAGCCTTTCTCTATAGATTGCAAAAGCACTTGCTGTGAAGCTGGGGCAATAAGGAGCCTGGTATCGGGATATTTTTTCTTGCCGTGGAGAGTACTGGCAGCAACTGCTAAATCTTCAAGGCGCCCATTAGTGCACGTGCCAATGAATACTTGCTGGACTTTAGTCCCCTTTGCTTCGCTGACGGGGCGGACATTATCCACGGTATGGGGGAAGGAGACCATTGGTTCAATGGAAGCGAGATTTATTGACATAATCCGCTCATAACTGGCATAGGCGTCGGGATAAAGTGGTTCATAGCTATCGCCACGTCCTTGTGCTGAAAGAAAGCTTTGAGTAACTTCATCGCTGGGGAATAAGCCAACTTTGGCTCCCGCTTCCACAACCATGTTAGCTATGGTGAGGCGCTCGGACATTGTCAAGCGAGCTGAGGATTCACCACCGAATTCCAGAGCTTTATAGGTAGCACCATCAGCACCAAGCTGACCAATGAGGGATAGAATCAGGTCTTTAGCATAGACCCCTTTAGAGAAAGAGCCGCTGAGGTTAATCAAGAAAGTCTCAGGCACACGAAACCAGGTTTTGCCCAACGCCATAGCCGTGGCTATGTCGGTGGAACCCATGCCGGTGCCAAAACCGCACAAGGCCCCAGCAGTAACGGTATGGGAATCAGCACCAACAATGATATTCCCTGGATTGGCAAATAGCTCAGCTACTAACTGGTGGCATATTCCATTTCCCACGTCGTAAATGTGGCAATTTGTTTCCCTGGCGAAGCGGCGCAAAAGCATATGGTCGTTAGAGGTTTGCTGGGTAGGACTGGGGGCAGCGTGGTCAAGGAAAATTGCTGTCTTCTCTGGTGCAGCGATAGTTCTTAAGCCGCTTTGCTCAAATTGCTTTATCGTCAGCGGGCCTGTAGTATCCTGGACGAATACCAGGTCCACGTTGGCAATGACGATATCGCCTGACTTGGCGTCGGTGCCTGATTTAAGGCCAAGGATTTTTTCAGCTAAAGTTTTCCCCATTGAAGATTACAGAGGGATATTGCTATGTTTTTTAGGGGGATCAGTAACTTTTTTGGTCTTGAGCATTTCCAGGGCTTTGATGACCTTTGGGCGAGTTTCTCGGGGGTCGATGACATCATCAATATAGCCTCTGGCTGCAGCTACATAAGGATTAGCAAACTTATCCCGGTACTCCTGAATCAATCTTTCCCTCGTTTCCTCGGGGTTTTCTGATTTAGCTATCTCGGCACGATAAACGATATTGGTTGCTCCTTCAGGGCCCATCACTGCGATTTCGGCCGTTGGCCAGGCGTAACAAATATCTCCCCGCAGCCCTTTGCTGCTCATGGCTACATAGGCTCCACCGTATGCCTTGCGGGTAATTATGCTTATCTTGGGCACAGTTGCCTCAGCATAGGCGAAGAGCAGCTTAGCTCCGTGCCTGATGATGCCCCGGAATTCCTGGTCAGTTCCCGGCATATATCCCGGCACATCAACGAAGGTAACCAGGGGGATGTTGAAGCAATCGCAAAAGCGGACAAATCTGGATGCCTTATCCGAGGCGTCAATATCGAGTACACCGGCTAAATGAAGCGGCTGTTGAGCTAGAATGCCTGCACTCTGTCCGCCCAGCCGGGCAAAACCCACGATGAAGTTGCGAGCAAATCTGTGGTGAACTTCGAGAAAGTCACCGTTGTCCACCACTTTGGTTATGATGTGTTTCATATCATAAGGCTTGGCCGGGCTATCAGGCACAATGTGAAGTAATCCTTCATCTGTGCGATTAGGGTCATCACCGGTGTCTTCAGGGGGAGGGGGATGTTGATAGCCCTGGGGGAGAAAGCTCAGCAACTTACGCACCAGTTGAAAACATTCTTGTTCGCTATCAATGGCGAAATGGGCATTTCCACTCTTGGTGGCATTTACCATAGCGCCGCCCAGTTCCTCCAGGCTGATTTCCTCTCCAGTTACCGTTTTGACCACCTCGGGTCCAGTGATATAGCTCTGTCCTACTCCCTTGACCATAAACACAAAATCGGTTATGGCTGGTGAATACACAGCGCCTCCTGCAGTAGGTCCAACTATCACCGAAATCTGGGGGATAGTGCCTGAGTATATAGTGTTACGGGTGAAGATCTCGCCATAGGCTTTAAGGCTATCAGCCCCTTCCTGGATGCGTGCTCCTCCTGAGTCGAGTATGCCCACGAAGGGTGCACCAGTTGTGGCGGCTAAGTCCATTACCTGGCAGATTTTGTTGGAGGCTACTTCTGATAATGAGCCGCCGAGAACAGTGAAATCCTGAGAAAAGGCGAAGACAAGACGTCCGGCAACCTTTCCATAACCGGTGATGACTGAATCGCCGGGGAATTTCTGCTCTGCCATGCCAAAGTCAGTGCAGCGGTGGGTCACAAAAGGGTCTACTTCCTCGAAGCTGCCAGGGTCGAAAAGGAGGTCTAGTCGTTCCCTGGCGGTCAACTTTCCCTTGCTATGCTGCGCTTCAATGCGCTTCGCACCTCCACCTTGCCTTGCCTTCTCTCTGAGCTCGTTTAATTGTGCTAACTTTTGTTCGATATCCATGGTTATCTTTCCTTGATAATTTATTTAGTTGAGTTACCCTGCTATTTTAGTTGCTTCCTTTGCTATAATCAACAGCATGACTGATCAGAATAGTAAGGTAGTGGAGCCTGCTCCCACTCATTGTGGCGAGGCTACCTTTTATTGGGGCAAGCGGACCTATATCATGGGGATCATAAATCTTTCTCCAGACTCCTTCTCCGGGGATGGATTAGAAGATGGGGACGTCGCCTTACTTAAGGCGAGGCAGTTAGTAGCTGATGGAGCAGACATTATTGACATAGGTGGGGAATCCACGCGCCCCAGTGCTGCTCATCTTTCGACTGATGAAGAATTACGCCGGGTAATCCCTGTCCTGCAAAAGCTGTGCAAAGAGATATCAATGCCGTTAAGCATCGATACTTATAAGCTCCAGGTAGCGCGTGAAGCACTGGATGCTGGTGCCAACATGATAAATGATATCTGGGGATTGAAGAAGGAGCCCCGACTGGCTGAGTTAGCAGCTCGAAGGAAAATACCAATCATCCTGATGAGCAATCAGCGGGATATTTCACTTCACCACGATGTTATCTTCCCCGATATTATCTCTGTGGTTATTGCTGATTTGCAGAAAGCTATTGAGCAAGCCCTCTCTGCAGGCATGCCTCGCGAAAATATCATCGTTGATCCCGGCATCGGTTTCGGCAAGACACAGGAGCAGAATCTGGAGCTTCTACAGCGACTGGAAGAGCTTAAGACGCTGGGCAGGCCAGTCCTTTTGGGTAGCTCCCGTAAGTCGGTAATAGGATGGACGCTTGATTTGACTCCGGAACAAAGGATACAGGGGATGGCATTTGTTCCACCTGCTGACCGACGTTTGGAGGGGACGGCGGCTACTATAGCTCTCGGCATCGCCAAGGGTGCTGATATGGTTAGAGTGCATGATGTCAAGGAGATGGCACGCGTTTGTAAGATGAGTGATGCCATTGTTAGAGGATGGCGGTAAGTTGGCTATTGCTCATCTTTGTCTTGGCTCAAACTTAGGGGATAGAATGGCAAACTTGAACAAGGCTGTGGTATTGCTTTCTAAGAGGGTAGATATTGAAAAGGTTTCCTCCATTTATGAAACTGAGCCGATAGGCTATAAAGAGCAACCACTGTTTCTTAATATGGTATGTCAAGTCACCACCGCCTTGAACCCCTGGGAGCTTCTTCACTTTGTCAAGGATATTGAGGCAAAAATGGGCAGGGTAGAAAGTTTTCCCAACTCACCGCGCCTTATAGATATAGACATCCTCTTTTATGGTCGTGAGGTTATCAGGACCGACAAGTTGACTATACCGCATCCCCGGCTGGCGGAAAGAGCCTTTGTGCTTATACCGTTAGCTGAAATTGCTCCACAGTTAACTCATCCTGAACTGGGCAGGGAAATTAATGAACTGGCTGAGGTTGCGGAGGGACGGGCCGGAGTGCGAAAATGGACATCGGGGGACTGAATGTACCAGCTATTCGTGGAAGAACACTTTGATGCCGCGCACTATCTCCGCAAATATCGCGGTAAATGTGAAAATTTGCATGGTCATCGCTTTAAGGTGATAGCTCGCCTGCAAGCGGAGGAACTTGATGAAGCTGGTTTAGCCTATGATTTTGCTCAGCTAAAGCGTTATCTGAGGGAAATTCTGGCTTCCTTCGACCACATCTGTCTCAATGATGTGCCTCCATTCACCGAGATTGAGCCTTCCTGCGAGAACATTGCTGCTACAATATATGATGAACTCAAGCCTCGTGTTTCCGGTTCATCAGCTACATTGGCATATGTGGAAGTTTGGGAATCACCTACGAGTGGCGTGGTTTATACCCCTTGAGAATAAAGGGAAGCCCGGAAATTTGAAGAATTTCCGGTGTAAAGTCAATCCTTTTTTTCTACGAAGTCTGGCGGCAGCAAGTTGGGGATTGTGTCCACAATAGGATAGGAATGCTGGCATTTGGGACAGTATAGGGAGCCGGTAATTATCTCATTATCCTCTTCCTTCTCCACATTAAGCTTTAAATCCCCCTTGCATACCGGACACGCCAGGATTTTCATAAGCTCTTTCTTCATGATGGCTACGTATTATAGCAGATAAATATTAAATGCGGTAAAGGATATGCACGTTTATATGACAAATGAAATATAGCCTCTTTCCTTGTCATTGCCGGGGAACCTTGAACAAAACTCAAAAATCAGAGGCCTCCATTACTCATTTTGCCTTTTAATTTTTGAGTTTTGTTTTGAGATGTCACCTGCGTAGCTGGATGGGTTTAGGAAAGGCGAACATGGTATAATATGCCGCAGGAGGTAAAGTGACTATACAAATCAAGAAAACTTACAACGGGATAAACCCTGAGATGCTTCGTGACGAAATACGGGATTTGGTTCAGAAGCGGGGGATTATGGTGGAAGAAGCGAAGGTGCAGACCTACGGTCTTCCCAGTGGTTCAACGCAATCTCGGGTTACCATGGTGTTTAAGGCCGGAGAGGAGGAATGCGGCAGTGCCGAGATTATCGGCTTACCAGGGGGCGAAACAAAGTTGATGGTCGATCTGGATGAAAGACTCCTCTCCCAGGAGGGCATTTCATCCCTTCAGAAGGACCTGGATTTCATCCTCGACTCATACGAGGTCAAATGGTAAGCCATGAAGGAAACCAGACAGGATAGGAGGGGAAAGCGCCGGGCAAAGGAAAAGGCGAAGATGCCCAAGCACGGCAAGAGCCTGGCAAGGGTATATAAGGATGCTGTATCTAAGAGGGCGGAGGAGATAAAGGGACATGGATAAGAAAAAAGAAAAAAACCGAAGAAGAAGGAAAAGAAATAAGCGAAGCTAAAAACGAAGCATAGAAAGGCGACTTCTCAAATTAAGCATGAGGGGGAGTGAAATATTCTAAATAATAGAGATGAATTAGGCAGTTGCGAAATCGGCCTCAACTCCGAAATAACCTCTCAAGTCACTTGAGGAACTATAACATTCATGTCATACCCATGGGCCAATGTAGAAAGCTTCGAACATGAGCCTTACAGCTTGCTTAGCCTCTTGTTCCAGCTCAGCACGATTAGCCCATTGTTGATCCACTGTAATCGCTGGATTCTCGGGTTCTACGTGAATGATGGCATTCCGTTTCTCACGAAGCCTCTGCAACTCAGGATCTGCTCGAGCGGTATCCAAAAGCTGTTTGGTATTTCCCGTAAACCCTGGCAATTCAGTTTCCCGAAGTTGGGCATCGACCACGGCTATTGCCAGCACGAGGACAGCGATCCACGCGCCAGCACAGAACGCTGTCTGCACCTCACCTATTAGCGCGCAAGCTTGTTCGCTAACGATGTAGGATCCTGCGCCAGCGATTGACTCGCTCAGCTGGTCGAACCAGGATCTCCTTGCTTCCCACAACTCTGCGCTTGGCTGTTCTAACCAATCGCTTTCGTTCACGCCGAGTTCAAACCTCCACTAAAGTTGCTTTAAGTTGACTGTGGTGGGTAGAATAGTCCAATTATAATCCACCTATCCGGGTGCGCCCTCATGGTTCCTACATAAAAATGAGTATCGTATTTGTTAATCATCTCCTTTTCGAACCGTTGTCGAAAAGGTTGCTCCCACTGATTACCATAGCGCCGTCTCCAACTCCGGTACGCCTGACCGATTTCCCAATCTGCAACAGATAATCGATGCCCTCTGCACTCAGGGTCATTGCACACAAATGAATACATAAATCTGTAAGGTATCTTTTCTAATAACCTGGACGGTTTTCTATCGAACATGGATTCTTGTGAGAGTATGGCTAATTCTTCTTCAGTCCAGCCAGATGGTTCTTCTGGCTCTATGACGAACTCTTTTATTTCTTTCGGCTTAAAAATGCCCAGCGTTGTGCCTGTTTCCTTACGCATTCTAGCAAGGTGACAAAGTGAGGGAGCCAGTAATGGCAGAACTATATCTTTCCGAGCTTGCCAAGCGTGAGAAATAGGCAAAGGACCGCTCAAGACCGTTATGGAGTCCAAATCCACGATATAACTTTCTGACCTAGGGTCGGGAGCTTTCGTCACAGCTACCTCAATCCACTGATATTTCTTGAATTGCCTCTCGCTTTGCAAGAATCTGAATGGCAGGGGAAAGAGTCTTATCCATTTCCCATCTTCAGTGATGCCAGCAGTGCAGGATACTTCAACACCCCTCCTCGCTGGAGTTGGATAGGTTTTTACAACTATGAGTACCTTTTTATGCTGATAGGCCGCCATGCTATCCCACTTGCTAAGGAACATCACGTGACGGGCTTATGTCCCAAGCCTGAAAATACCCATATTTCTGAATTTGGCTTTCTAGTTGACTTGCCAATAGGCTTTCTTTGAGTTCATAGACATAGATGGATCCCAGTTCGTGACCAGCATCAAAGATCAGGATATCTTTCTGACCCTTTTTACCTTTGAACCAATAGACCCTTGGTTTTCGTTCCATTGAAGTGCCTCCTCAGTTTTGTACCTAACTGGAACTATCAGGCTCTCCGACTACCCTAACGACTTCGAACCTGATCACATAGACTGTTTCGTTGGGATTCCATTCCCGATGAAGAGCCTTCCAGACTTCTTTGAATTCGTCAAGGCTATAGTCACCTTCCCGCCTTGCATCCTCCTCGTCGAAGTCTCCTAACTTCTTTCGATAGACATCGGTTATTTCAAGGTCAGCAAAGTGTGTGATCTGCGCTCTTACAGTAATACCCGGCTTAAGCCTTGGGTCTTTCGCTTTCCTTGAGGTCTGCGTTTTAATCTCCTTCAAAATTGCAGCCGCATGGGCTTTAGAGAAGGGCAAGAAGATAGGAGCCTCCCCTATCACTTCTTGGAAGACTTGCTCGATAGGCTTTTCAGGCTCTCTTGCAATTTGCCTTGTAACTTGGGTTGCAATCCTGCGCGGGATACGTTTTTCAGCTACGTGCTCTATCACCTCAGCGAACTTCGCTGGCTCTTTGACTTGCCGGCCGATCCTCACGGCAGTATCGTAATCTACTTTCCCAGCGGGAACAGCTTTTCGCTCAGTTTCTGGTGCTATCCTGCGCTGCACTTCGACGGGCATGCCCGTCGTCTGAAGCCATGCATTAATTGCGCCCTTTCCTATACCTAACTTTCCAGCTAATGTAGCATTGCTAGGATATTTGTTTTGGAATTTCTCTCGAAGTTGCTTACAAAGGTTACCCTTTTCAACAGCGCTCAAGTCCTCTCGCTGGATATTCTCGATTAGGTTTAGTTCCATCACCTCGCTGTCTGTGTAATCTCGGATGATGACTGGCACGGTATCTAACCCCGCTTGCTGTGCCGCTCTATAGCGCCGTTCTCCCACTACCACCTCATAAGTATTATCACCTCTGGTATCACCTCTGGGACGGACAATAATAGGCTCAAGCAACCCTACCTGTTTAATGCTGTCAGAGAGTTCATCCAAGCCTGCCTTCGTGAATTCAAGGCGGGGATTCAATCGATTCGGCTGTATCTTCCTAAGCTCAATATCTGGCATTATAATAACCTCCGCGCGATTTCCCCTTCTTTTGTCTTCTCTCAAATCAAGCCAATATCCTCCTCCACCTAATTAACCTATTTGGAGTTCAGTACCTTCTGCAAAAACTTACCGCTTCCTTAATTTCTTGCTATATTATAGATCCTTGCTGATATTGGCTCAGGATGAATTGCTCCGTTTGAGTGACTACCAGTATATCATAGATTTAGCCAGTTGGGTTTACCCCAAACCTTCCTCGCGGCCTATGCTGTTCTTCTGAATTTGATGGGGCGTTTGCCTATCCACAGGCCTTTGAAGAAAGTTCGGTTGAGGAGCTGGCAATAATCGGCGATATCAAGAAGGTCTTTGGATATACTTCTTTCGAAATAAGCCACTTCAACATGCTTGCCGATATTCTTCGCTGCCTGAAGGGCATAAGCAAAATCGGAGTCTCCGCTTACCAGCACTGCTATATCATAAAGCTCATCGCAGGCGAAACGGAGCAAATCCGTGGCTAACATGATGTCTATGCCTCTTTCCACAGGCACGCCCTGAGATAGCTTGGTGGTGCCCAGGCGAACCTCCAGGTAAGGGGTCTTCCGCAAGCTGTCGAGAAATTCTTGCTGCTCTCGATGGGCATCAGGCCAGCGGGTTGGGTCCTGCAGCACATTGTAATAATAAACGCGGAACAGTTGCCTTGAGCCACAAAGCTTGTGGGCAAACTCGGCGAAGTTGAGGTCATGCCGCTTAAAGTTGTTCTGTAAAGCGTGATACAAATTGCTTCCATCTATAAAGATGGCAACTCTATCTTCCATATTCCTCCCTTATACCAGATTGTGTCTTTAAGTATACACCGTTGAAAGGGAAAGTCGCTAGCACAACCCTGGCGGCTAAGGCCTATTTTGACCGCGGGACGGAAAATATTCGTCAGGTTCTCATCGCCCGCGTGTCCAATCAGGATGTGCTACCCTTTTGCTTTTTCTCCTCCTCCTCTCTGAGAGCCTTACGAAGGACCTTCCCTATGATTGACTTAGGAAGCGCATCCCTGAACTCTACGAGCTTTGGGGTTTTGTATGCCGCTAATTTCTGTTTGCAGAAGTCCATAATCTCGTCTTCCGTGGCTGTCTGACCCGGTTTTAGGACGACATAGGCCTTAATTGTCTCCCCTCGGTATTCGTGAGATATGCCTACAGCGACTGCATCCATAACCTTGGGGTGCTGATAGAGCACCTCATCGATCTCTCTGGGATAGATGTTGAATCCGCCCGCAATGATCATGTCCTTCTTGCGGTCCACTATGAACATATAACCTTCCTCGTCCTCCGTGGCGATATCTCCAGTGTAGAGCCATCCATCTCTGAGCTGATTCGCTGTTTCCTCGGGGTTGTTCCAGTATTCCTTCATGATCAGGGGTCCCTTCATTATGATCTCACCAGGCTCTCCTCGTGGCACATCTTCCACTCCTTTGTCTACATCCACCAAACGCACATCATTATCAGGGAATGGGACCCCGATGCTGCCGACCTTCTTGAGCCCCAGTACAGGATTCGAAATTCCCAGCGAGGTAGACTCACTCAGCCCGTATCCCTCGCTGAAGAAGATCCCCATGTCGCGAACCTGCTGGATAAGCTCCACAGGCATAGGCGCTGCTCCCGAGTTCAACAAACCCAGTTTCTTTGCTAGGTTTAGCTCTGTGGCCTTGGGGTGGTTGATGAGGACGGTGATCAGTGTGGGTACAGTGGGGAAAAAGGTGATTTCTTCGAAATTGGCCAGGAGCCCCATCAACTCATCGAAATCAAACCGGGGAACCAGTATCTGGGTAGCACAATTGGCCATGGCCCAGTTCATTGCTACAATGTTTCCATACACATGGAAATAGGGTATCACAGCTAACACGGAACGTCTCTCCGGAGGAATAAGAGGCATAGTGGCACTGCCCCATAGGGAGCACTGGAGGGTGGCAGCTACTATGTTGGCGTGGGTGAGCACCGCCCCCTTGGGAATCCCGGTAGTTCCTCCAGTGAACTGAATAAGGGCAGGATCGTCCTGGGCTATCTCGACTCGTGGAACTCTCGTGTCAGAAGAGTTATCCATGAGTGTTGAAAAATGGTGCCAACCCTCCTCCAACTCCAGGTCTTTAGGGGTGCTCACACCCATCCCCGTTATATAATCGGTTACTTTAGTGACCACTATCCGGGGAATGTCCACCTCTTGAGCAACGGTCCGAACTGCAGGAAGGACCAAATCAAAGGTAACCAGTGTCGTCATTCCAGTGGTTTTGATCATGGGTTTGAGTTCATCAGCTGTGTACATGGCGTTTAGATTCACCACGATAGCCCCTAAGTATAGAGTAGCCAGGTAGGCAATGACATACTGGGGGCAGTTAGGGAGATGAAGCCCTACCCTTTCTCCTTTCTGTACCCCGATGGCACCAAGCGCATTGGCCATGCGCAACGCCTGCTGGCGCAACTCCCAGAAGGTTATCTCAGTACCGTAAAAATTCAGAGCTGGTTTGTCTGGATTTGTACCAGCTGAGATCTGAAGGATATCCTGAGCAGGCAGCCGGGGATAGCGAATTGTAGTAGGAACATTGTAGTCATAGTGACGATGCCATGGCTTTGTTTCCATTGTTCCCTCCTTTTATCATTATGATTATATCTTCTTACTGTAGCATAAACAGGACAAGACCAGCCAGGTATAGCTTTCCGATTTCCCTATCTTTCTCCGACGCTGGTACGGCGTATGTAGAGGACCCATATCAAAGATGTAAAGGCAGGGGGGTAGTGGGCGAGTTGTTCGACAGACCTTGAATATTCCTTCCGGGCCCTGGTAGGCTCTCTTTTTCCAATCCAGGACACTATGCACAAATACGGGTATAATAGCTGGCGCCTTGGCTGGAGTATTAGAACGACCCTGTGTAATAGTTTTCTGTGGAATTCCTGGCTCGGGGAAATCAACCATTGCCAGGAAGCTAGCTGCAGAGCTTGAAAAATCAGGCAGAGTAAAACTTGTTATTTCTGACCACATTTCCGACAAAATCTATGAGCGAATTTTCAAACTTCTGAGCGAAAATTTGAGCGCGGTAGATTATTTTCTGATTGATGCCACTTTTTACAAGAAACAGTGGCGGGAGAAGGTAAGAACAATAGCTGGGGAGGGAAATGTTTTGCTTTGCTATCTCCAGTGTCCACTAAGAACTTGTATTGAAAGAAATAAAAGTCGGGAGCCTTCTCTCCCAGAGAGGGTGATTCACATTATAAATAAAGAAATGGAAATTCCGGAAAATCCTGATGTTTTGATTGATACAGGCAAAGTTGAGGCAGAAAGGGCGGTAGCTCAAATTTTGGAGAGACTGACCCAGAGGAATGGTTAGTTATATCATCTCAGCTAGGGTAGCAAAATCAAGAAGGCTGATTAGTAATCAGCCTTCGTAACTTTCTTAGTGGTGGAGGCTGCCGGCACTATTTTTCGATGCTACTAGTCTAGAAACTATTGAGCACTGTATGTGTGCCTTCTGTTTTAAGTCCCACGATCCAGACAATGTCGGATAAAGGTATATTCTGTTATCTTTGTGGCGCTTTATTTAACAACTATGGTTAAGTCGAAGGTTTCGGCTGCCTTCGCGCAGGTCTGCCAGGGTCGGCTATACTCCATAGATATGGTGCTCGTGCCTTTCTTGAGTGCCTTGAAAGTCCATATTTCTTTGCCAGGAGCACCGACCATGTCCGTGTCCTCTGGTGCCTGAAATCCGTGACCTACCTGGTCTAACACAGTTTCGTCACTAATTTCTGCCGGCTCCGACCACTGAAAGCCTGTTGAGCCGTTGGATTCCAAGGTCACTATCAATGAGCCGCCAACTGCAATTTCGACTTGCTGGCCGGAATATGAAGCATCTACAGACACTTGACTTGGGACTGGGGAACAGGCAAACAGACAAAGCGAAATAGCTACGATGGTACACAGCGACATTACCTTTGATTTCATGTTTTACCTTCTTGTTAGCTATTAGGCTGTTTAATTTTGCTCTAGCTTTGGATTCAGATTTATCTTGACTATCCCGGAAATTCTTCACCTCCAAATTTTATAGTGCGACCCTTCAGGTCTGTGTCCACAGGGATGAACCGCAAAGCATAAGTTTTTGTCTAGAAAGCAGTTAGTTTTCAAGAAAAGTGAGCACAATCCGGCTAAACTTTTCGGGATACTGATACATCACACCATGGCCGCCTCCTTTAAGCTGAACAAGCCAGGCTCCGGGAATCTGCTGGGCAATAATGAAGGAATTCTCAGGAGGCATGAGTATGTCATCGGTTCCTGTGATGAGCAAGGTATCTTGCGTTATCTGCGGTAATTGGCTAAAAGTGCCATACCAACTACCCATGGCTTCGTACTGGCGCTCTACATTCTCCGGGGAACTAGTCTCCGTCGGCATAGGGAAGTATGTGCTCGGGTCAGGATGTTCCTCCAGCCACTCCTGAGGAAACAGCAGCTTGAGAAGCCTTTCTCCCTGCTCTTCAGGTGTACCTGATGTATCAACGAGCATTATCAGAACTTTGCGGCTTAGCCATATTGCTTCTTTACCTCCGCAGTAAGCGGCATACAGTATGAGTTTGTCAACCTTGTCGGGATGGTCCAGTACAAGCTGTTGAGCAATGATTGTCCCCATAGACCAACCAAGTACATGTGCACGCTCTATATTGAGAGCATCTAAAAGACCTGCTGTATCATCTGCAAACAGCTCGATTGTGAACACCTTATCTGAAGCAGTTGTTTCCCCCATGCCACGGTTATCGAATATGATTACCTTGTAATGTGTAGCAAGCTCTTGTAACACTTCTGGAGGCCAGAGGTCCATCGTGCAACTGTAGCCCATTATCAATAGAAGGGGGTCTCCTTCACCAAACATCTTGTAGGCAATATCAATATCCCCGACGTGCACCATTTTCGTTTCTACTTTTCCTATTGTTTCTTCGCTTTTATTCACTGTGAATGAGTCAATTTTTTCTCCCTCATTGCTGATGACCGAAACAGACATTGTATTTCCCGAAATATCGAATTTAGCAAAATGATAGGCCTGGATTGCTTTGCCCACATTGCTCTGGTTGGGGGCAGGAGGGTATGGATCAGCGCCACCGCCTCCTAAAGCAAGGTACTGAATCCCGTTTACCGTGCAGCGGGCATAGTAATGATTGTGCCCCTGCACTACCACTGTCACGCCGTTGTTTTCGAACAGCGGGCAAAGGTCACTCTGGACTATTTCGTCGTTTTCGTGTGGCCCGACATCTGGGCCTTCAATTCCATAAGCGCTCCAGGCAGGGTCGTGAAACATGACGACCTTCCAGGGCTTTGTTGAATTGCTGAGGTCCTGCTCTGCCCAGGCGTATTGTGTACTTCCCTTTGTGTACTCTGCGGTATATTGGTCCAAAACGCAGACATGCGCCGGTCCATAGTCAAACGAATAGTAAAAATGCTTTGTGTCCGGATAGAGAGGATACGGCCAGTATTTCCTGTAAAGTTCCCCGGCATGCTCATAATCGGGGGTGTAAGTGTCTGTATCGAAGGTCTCGTGGTCTCCAATGGTGCCCATCACAGGGAGGCTCGATAGAAATGTCATTGTGTCCGTGTAATTTCGATTGAAATACTCGTCGTCCCAATAAGCCTCGTCCAAACCAAACGTGACAAAATCTCCTACGTGAAGGCAGAAGGTCTGGCGCTCATCAGGGTTTGTGTTTAAATCTGCCATTAACTGCGAAATTACACTGTCATGAATATCGGGATGGCTTCGCGTGTCCCCATAAGCGTAGAAGGTCAGTGATGTTGCAGATTCAGAAGGGGCTGTCAGAAAGGACCCTGGGAATTGCTCCCCGTCCACACTTACCTGATAGTAGGTTCGCGACCCTGGAGTAAGGTCTGTGATTGTGTATGAAAATTGGTGTTCATCCTCGCCATTGCCGTTTTCCAGGACAGTCACCGTGCTATGGTAATCAGTTGTGCTACCCCACTCGATGGTCGCCTGGGCTGGTGTTCTGTCTGTTTGCCACAGGACAGTCATGCTCGTGCTGTTACCAGGATAGATGAGGTAGGGGCCTTTCCTGATTTGTGCCTGAGCGGTGGGACCTAATCCATCATGACATGATACTGCGCCGAATGCGCCGAGATACAGCACCAAAACAATGACGGAAAATGCCCTAATTCTGCTCATATGTACAACGCAGCCTTGTTATTAGATTGATGGCAAACTCAGCGCGGTTTAAGGACCAAACACAATACTGCAAACCATTCTTTTCATTCAACCACCTCCCTCCATGTTTTTTTATAACTTCGATACAACATGCCCCAGACCGTTGCTAAAGCTCCACTCAAACCTGGCAGCCATTTGCTACTAGCGGTTCCCGGTAGACGGAAGGCTGCAGAGACCTATGGCGCTCTATTTAACAACTACGGTTAAGTCGAAGGTTTCGGCTGCCTTCGTGCCGTTCAGCCAGGGTTGGCTGTACTCCATAGATATGGTGCTCGTGCCTTTCTTGAGTGCGCTAAAGGTCCATATTTCTTTGCCAGGAGCACCGACCATACCTGTGTCTTCTGGTGCCTCGTATGTGTTAGCTACCTTTTCTAACACAGCTTCATCACTAATACTCACTAACTCCCACTGGAAGCCTGTTGAGGCGTTGGATTCCAAAGTCACTGTCACTGAGCCGCCAGCTGCAACTTCGACTTGCTGGCCCGAATGTGAAGCATCTACAGACACTAGACTCGGGGCTGAGGAACAGGCAACGAGACAAAGCGAGATGGCGACAATCGCACAGATCAGGCCTAGCTTTGATTTCATGTTTTACCTCCTTGTTAGTTACTCTAACAATATACCTACGAAGTTCAAGGTGAAAGTTATAGTGCCGCCGGGAGACAAATCTTGCTGGCTTGATGGCGTAATGCCATCTAATACTGATGAATCGGGACCACCGGATTTGTAGTCGACGCTATAACTTCCAGCAGGACAGTTGGTAAAGCTCTTGGGCACATAAGAGGCAGATTCTACGTACGGTCCATTTAGAACATAGCCAACATCTCCTGACCATGATGCGCCACCAAAGGTAGCCTGGACCAGCACAGTGCCCTTAGCTTGTGTTTGGAATTCCAGGGTGAAGGTTATGACACCTCCTGGAGCCAGGGTCTGTCTTGGTGCCGGGCTGATGCCCACCAATGTTGCACCGATAGGCCCACCGGAATTATAGCTGAGCGTATAAGTTCCCGGGGGTAAGTCGCTAAAGGTATCGGGCATAGAGTGGCTGGAATCCGTTACTGGACCGTGCAAGGTATAGCTAATTGTCCCTGAACCGATGGCAACCTGCCATGGTGAGCCGTCGAGGGTAGCCTTGACCATCACAGTCCCAGACTGTTGTGAATGGAAATTCAAGGTGAAGTATATAGTGCCATCGGAGGATAGCGTCTGTCTTGTCGCCGGGCTAATGCTGGCTAATGTTGCTCCCTCGGGGCCACCGGATCTATAACTGATGCTATAGGTTCCTGCAGGCAAGCCGCCAAAGCTCTCTGATACAGAATAACCGGAATCTGTTATTGGCCCATTTAAGCTGTATCTAACATTTCCCGACCATGTTGAGCCGTCAAGTGTGGCTTTAACCACTACAGTGGCAGTAGATTGCGAGTGGAAATTCAGTGTGAAGGTTATGGCGCCGCCAGAGGACAAAGTCTGCGTTGGTGACGGCGTAATGCTGGCTAGTGTTGCCCCTGAGGGACCACCGGAAGTGTAGCTAACGGTATAAGTTCCTAAGGGCAAGCTGCCAAAGCTGTCGGGTACAGAATAGCTGGAATCTGTTACCGACCCCTCTATGGTATATCTAACATGCCCCGACCATGGCGTGCCGTCAAGGGTAGCCTCGACCATTACAGTGCCAGCGGGTTGCGAATGAAAATTCAGGGTGAAGGTTATGGTGCCACCAGGAGATAAAGTCTGAGTTGGCGTTGGGCTAATGCTGGATAATGTTGCTCCCTCCAGCCCACCAGAGGTATAGGTAAGAGTATAAATTCCAGAAGGCATATTACTAAAGCTCTCAGGCACAGAGGAATAGCTGGCCTGTTCATCTGGCCCGTGCATGGTATAGCTAACTGCTCCTGACCATGGCGAGCCATCGAGAGTAGCCTGAACTGAGACGGTGCCTGGGCCCGTGGGTGTTTGGAAAGACCATAGAGTTGACCAGTCTGATGTGTGCCCCGCTTTACTAGGGCTTACTCGCCAGTAGTAGGTTTGGGAATCAGTCAGTTTGCCTGAAGGTATGGTATAGCTTGGACTGCTTAAATCTGATGCATCAATAATCAGGTTCTGGAAACCACTATCACTTGCTACCTGAAGGCGATATCGAGCATCGGCCTCAGTACAACCCCAGGCTAATATTGGTTGCAGCGAGGAAACCGAGCTGCCATTTCCCGGCGATTGCAAAGTAACCTCTAGCTGTGGTGCACAGCCTGCAAAAGCAAGGAGGGCAACCAATAATAAGGGTATCAGGTATTTCGACCTCTTCAGAAAGACCAACAGATCCAGCTTGTTTGTTTTCCCAGCGACTCGCATAACCATCTCTCTACACCGTCCTTTTCTTCTTATTCTGGATTTTAGACTCCAACACGTCTAAATCTAAGTCCTGCGGTGCCTGATTGTCAATAGAGAGAACGAGTAAAATGGTCATAGATATATCGTACCGGGTGGAAACCACGCTAAGGTGATTGGCAACCAAAGTGAAGAAGGCAGGCCAACTTGACCTGCCTTCTCAAACTTCTCTGGTGGCGGGGGTTGGATTTGAACCAACGACCTTCGGGTTATGGGCCCGACGAGCTACCACTGCTCCACCCCGCGACAATGATGGGCAAGGATTGCCCATTCTTAGGGGGACCGATAAGTTTTGCGTTCAACCTGACACAGGTCAAGGTCTTGGCCATTAGTACGGCTTAGCTGAACGGATTACTCCGCTTACACACGCCGCCTATCAAGCAAGTAGTCTACTTGCGGCCTTCTCCGGTCAAGCATCCATCAAAGTAAACTCCAATGGATGCCATTTCCGGTGGGAGATCTCATCTTGGGGTGGGCTTCGCACTTGAGATGCTTTCAGCGCTTATCCCTTCCAGACTTGGCTACCCAGCACTGCTCCTGGCGGAACAACTGGCACACCAGAGGTCTGTCCATCCTAATCCTCTCGTACTAAGGACAGCTCCCCTCAAATCTCTAACGCCCACGACGGATAGAGACCGACCTGTCTCACGACGGTCTGAACCCAGCTCGCGTGCCGCTTTAATGGGCGAACAGCCCAACCCTTGGGACCGACTACAGCCCCAGGATGCGGCGAGCCGACATCGAGGTGCCAATCCTTGCCGTCGATATGAACTCTTGGGCAAGATAAGCCTGTTATCCCTGGCGTAGCTTTTATCCGATAAGCCACGGCCCTTCCACACGGTGCCGTAGGATCACTTTGCCCGACTTTCGTCCCTGCTCGACTTGTAGGTCTCACAGTCAAGCTCCCTTATGCCAATACACTCCATACACGGTTTCCATCCGTGCTGAGGGAACCTTTGGACGCCTCCGTTACCTTTTAGGAGGCAACCGCCCCAGTCAAACTACCCACCAGACACTGTCCTCGTCTTGCGACGAGTTAGAACCAAAACTGAACAAGAGTGGTATTTCACCGTTGGCTCCGCCGAAGCTGACGCTCCAGCTTCTCAGCCTCCCACCTATCCTACACATGCTCAGTCTAAGCCCAATGCCAAGCTATAGTAAAGCTGCCAGGGTCTTTTTGTCCTGTCGCGGGTAGAGGGCATCTTCACCCCCATTTCAATTTCGCCGAGTCCCTCGTTGAGACAGCGCCCAAGTCGTTACACCATTCGTGCGGGTCGGAACTTACCCGACAAGGGATTTCGCTACCATAGGACCGTTATAGTTACGGCCGCCGTTCACTAGGGCTTCGGTTCAAAGCTTTGAGCTAAGGCTCTAACCTCTCCCCTTAACCTTCTAGCACCGGGCAGGTATCAGCCCCTATATCTCAGCTTTTTCGCTTTAGCAGGGACCTGTGTTTTTGTTAAACAGTCGCTTGGGCCAATTTTGTGCCCCCACCTGTAACGGTGGGCCCCCTTCTCCCGAAGTTACGGGGTTAGATTGCCGAGTTCCTTAACGAGGGTTCTCTCGAACACCTTGGGACTCTTATCCCAACCTACCAGTGTCGGTTTGCGGTACAGGTACTTAACTTTTTAGCAACGAGGCTTTTCTTGCCAGTATAGGGTCAGCTGAATCATCTCGGGTTGCCCCTCAATTTCTCCCTCCTCTCAGCTTAATACCAGAGTGGATTTGCCTGCCCTGATGCGCCTTGAGTTGGGAACACACCATGTCCATTGGGTATGCTCAACCTACCTTCCTGGGTCCCCCCTTTGCCTTAAAGCAAAAGCTAAGTAGCATGGGAATATTAACCCATTGTCCATCGCCTGCCCCATTAGGGTTTGGCTTAGGCCTGGCTAACCCTACGCCGATTGACGTTGCATAGGAAACCTTAGGTTTACGGTGGGCATGGTTTTCACATGCCTTTACGCTACTCATACCGACATTCTCACTTGTCACTGCTCCACCTTGGCTTACGCCAAAGCTTCTCAGCTGTGACAACGCTCCCCTACCGCTCCTTGATAAAATCAAGAAGCCCATAGCTTCGGTAGCAAGCTTGAGCCCCGTTATATTTTCGGCGCAGCGCCACTCGACCAGTGAGCTGTTACGCACTCTTTAAAGGGTGGCTGCTTCTGAGCCAACCTCCTGGCTGTTTTTGCAACACTACTTCCTTCCCCACTTAGCTTGCGTTTAGGGACCTTAGCTGATGGTCTGGGCTGTTTCCCTCTCGACTATGGGGCTTATCCTCCATAGTCTCACTCCCAGGATTACATTTATGGCATTCGCAGTTTGGTTAAGTTCGGTAACCTCACGGTCCCTGGCTTATCCAGAGCTCTACCTCCATAAATTACTTCCTGAGGCTGCACCTAAATGCATTTCGGGGAGAACCAGCTATTTCCGAGTTCGTTTGGCATTTCACCTGCACTACCCACAGCTCATCTTAGAGTTTTGCCTCACTCACAAGTTCGAGCCTCCACTCAATTTCACTTGAGCTTCACTCTGGCCATGGGTAGATCACTCGGTTTCGGGTCTGATCCATGCGACCTGCTTGGCGAACCAAGCTGCGCCCTATTCAGACTCGCTTTCGCTTTGGCTCCGCAACGCAAGTTGCTTAACCTAGCCACATAGATCAACTCGTCGGTTCATTCTTCAATAGGCACGCCATCAGTCTGCCGAAGCAAACCTCTGACTGCTTGTAAGCATAGGGTTTCAGGTTCTATTTCACTCCCCTCTCGGGGTGCTTTTCACCTTTCCCTCACGGTACTGGTTCACTATCGGTCATCAGCAGTATTTAGCCTTGGAGGGTGGTCTCCCCAGCTTCCCACGGGATTTCTCGTGTCCCGTGGTACTCAAGAACACAAGCAAAGATTCCATTCTTTCGCTTACGGGACTGTTACCCTCTATGGTTGCCCTTTCCAGAAACATTACGCTAGAATGGAATTTGGTAACTTTGTGATGGACCCTGGAATCCATCTCCCTGTGTCTTACAACCCCAGAACAGCTTAGGCTCCAAGACCACTGAGCTATTCTGGTTTGGGCTGTTCCCCGTTCGTTCGCCACTACTAAGGGAATCTCGTTGATTTCTGTTCCTCGGGTTACTTAGATGTTTCAGTTCGCCCGGTTGCCCCTCGCTGAACGCGAGTGCTCAGGGTTCACCTGAGCGGGTTACCCCATTCGGGAATCCCCAGCTAAGCTTGCTAGACAGCTCCCTGAGGCTTTTCGCAGTCTTGCCACGCCCTTCTTCGGCTGCTGATGCCAAGGCATCCACCCTATGCTCTTTCTCCCTTGACCTGCGCCAGGATGAACGCAAAACCTATTCAGTTTTTAAGGTACAAAACACAGCACTATATTACACCAGCCTTCTGGTGTCAAATAAATAAACTATTCTTTTCCTGAGCTGTGTATTACTATAATACCACTTGCGTGAAATCAAAGCAAATTTTTGGTCTTAACCCCAATGTATTCTTCTTAGGACTGGTCAGTTTTCTCACCGATGTCAGCAGTGAGATGATTTTCACCCTCCTCCCATTATTTCTGCTGAATGTATTGGGGGTGGCGACAACCGTCATTGGTTTAATTGAAGGAGTGGCTGATGCCACTGCCTCTCTGTTTAGAATCCTCAGTGGATGGCTCAGCGATAGATTAGGAAAAAGAAAAGGGCTAACTTTTTTTGGCTACGGATTATCCACTGCTGTCAAGCCGCTCATGTATATTGCTTCGACCTGGGGGATGGTGCTTGGAGTGCGGTTTACAGACCGGCTGGGCAAGGGTGTCCGAACCGCTCCACGGGATGCCCTGGTGGCAGATTCGGTAACTCCGGAGCAAAGAGGCAAGGCTTTCGGACTTCACCGCGCCATGGATACCTTCGGCGCTGTGGTGGGCATTATTTCCGCAGCAGTCGTTGTTTTTCTGTGGCAGGGTGGAACTCTGGAGCTCAGTCGAACTACCTACCAGCAGTTGGTTTTGATTGGCATTATCCCTGCAGTGATAGCTTTGTTCATGTTTTTCTTCGTTACAGAACGGGAGAAAAAAGCAACACCACGAATTCCCGTTCCTACAAGCAAAGTAGGAAAACTTACATTCGGGTTAGATAGACGGTTCTGGATTTTCCTGGGCATTATCTTTTTATTCACACTGGGCAACTCCAGCGATGCCTTCCTCATCCTTCGGGCACAGAACCTGGGCAATTCCGTTCTTTATATACTTCTGATGCTGGTGCTGTTCAATTTTGTTTATGCTTCCTTATCCACGCCAGCGGGAATATTGTCCGACAGGTTGGGAAGGAGGCGCATTATCCTTCTAGGCTGGTTGATTTATGCCCTGGTTTATCTTGGCTTTGCCCTGACCTCTGTTTCGTGGCAGATATGGATATTATTTGGATTTTACGGAGTTTATTACGGATTGGCGGAGGGGGTATCCCGTGCCTTTGTGGCTGATTTAGTGCCTGAAGAGAGAAGAGGGACGGCTTATGGTCTGTTTCATGGCATAGTGGGGGTTACTTTGCTTCCGGCAAGCCTGATTGCTGGCTATCTGTGGCAGGTGGTTAATCCAGCGGCTCCCTTCTTCTTCGGCGCCATTATGGCTTTCCTGGCGATGATAGGATTCTGGGTGCTGGTCAGGGAGTGACATTCACGCTCCGTTGGTCATTGCCAGCCATCTTTCTCTGTCATTGCGAGGCGTAGTTTAAAAGTGTAGTTACCCAATTTATTGGGCAATTGTGCCTGATGAATCAGGCAACTACAAAATCTGGAGGCGAAGCAGCTTACGCTGACACCCCTGTGGTGGGAATCCCATTCGTTAGCCAACGGACCAAATTTCAAGACTGTTTTGGTCATTTGGATTTTGAACATTTGATATTGTTTAGAGGTTCGGATTTAGGATTTAGAATTTCTGCTCCCCTTTTATTCTAGAATTATGTTATCTATCAGTCTTGTTTTGCCTATTGTGACGGCTAAGGAGGCTAGAGCGGGACGGGCAATTACATCTAGCTCCTCTAATGTATTGGCATCGGCGATGCTGACATAGTCGGTTCGGGCTAGTGGCTCCTTCTGGATAAGCGTGGTCATTTGGTGTCGGATTTTATCGGCATCCTTCTCACCGTTTTGCCACAATTCCCTGGCAAGGGAAAGAGCTCTAAATAGGGCAATAGCTGCCTGGCGTTCTTCAGCATTAAGATAAATATTACGACTGCTCATAGCGAGTCCGTCGCTTTCCCTCACCGTAGGTACAACTATGATTTCCAGGTTCATGTTTAAATCAGAAACCATTTTCTTGATCACCACCGCCTGCTGAGCATCCTTCTGCCCGAAGTAAGCTCTGGTCGGCTGGATGATATTGAATAGCTTGGCACAAATTGTAGCTACTCCGCGAAAATGCCTTGGGCGAGAAGCACCTTCAAGTCTTTCAGTTACCTTCTTCACATCCACCCAACTGCTAAATCCCGAGGGATACATTTCCTCCTCGGAGGGAACGAAAACGATGTCTACCTTCTCCCTTTCCAGTAGCTCAAGGTCACGATTGAGGTCTCGAGGGTAATCCTCGAAATCTTCACCGCGTCCGAATTGGGCAGGATTGACGAAGATGCTGACTACAACTGAAGGGTTCTCCTTTCTGGCTTGCCTTACCAGGCTTAGATGACCTTCGTGGAAATAGCCCATAGTGGGCACGAAGCCAACAGGGGCAGCAAACTGGCGCCTTAGGTTTCTTATTTCGGAGACTGTTTCTACTACTTGCATTTTCACCCTCACCTTAATCCTCTCCCATCAAGGGAGAGGAAATCCAATGAGATTGCTTCGCTTTGCTCGCAATGACAGCGGAGGGTGCTCGCGATGACTCCTCTTATTGTCATTGCGAGGCACGTCTTCCTTTTGTAGCACGACCCTGAAGGGTCGTGCACGGGGCTAAAGCCCCGCACTACATTTTTTATTTTTGCTCTGTCATTTTGAGTTTTGCTTCCCTGAGATTGCTTCGCTTTGCTCGCAATGACAGCGGAGGGCGCTCGCGGTGACTCCTCTTATTGTCATTGCGAGGCACACGGTGCCGAAGCAATCTCATCGCTATTTGCCTCGAGGCTTCTTCACTTTGCTCACAGTGGTAGTGGTGCCGGTGCCGGTAATCATCCCGCTGAGGATGCTCTCGTCCATGGTGTAGCTCTGCTTCATGGTGGGAAAGCTGCGGGTCTTGACCTCGGTTACATAATCAGTGACAGCTTTCTTTATGCTATCAGCCAATTTGACATACCGTTTAGCGTGTTTAGGAACGAAGTCGGAGTAAAGTCCAAGCATGTCGTTAATTACCTGGACCTGACCATCGCAGTCGGGCCCGGCGCCAATACCGATGGTGGGGATGGATAGCTTCTTGGTGATCAATTTAGAAAGTGCCGCCGGGACGCATTCCAAAACAACTGAGAAGGCACCTGCCTGCTGTAATATTTGAGCATCTTCAAGCAACCTTTTAGCTGTCTCGGCAGTTTGCCCTTGCACTTTGTAGCCACTGAGTTGATATACTGACTGTGGTGTAAGCCCGATATGACCCATAACCGGTATGCCACAATCGATAAGGCGTTTCACTGTTTCGGCAACAACTTCACCACCTTCAAGCTTGACCGCCTGTGCTCCGCCTTCCTGGATAAATCTTCCCGCATTATACAGAGCATCTGAGACATTAATGTGGTAGGTCATAAATGGCATATCGCCTACTACCAAGGCCTTGTTAGCACCTCTAACTACAGCCTTGGTGTGATGAATCATTTCGTCCATGGTCACCGGAATGGTCGAATCATAGCCCAACATCACCATTCCCAGGCTGTCCCCAACGAGTATTAAAGGTACACCAACTTCATCAACGATTTTGGCAGTTGTGTAGTCGTAGGCGGTAAGCATGGGTATTTTTTCTTTCCTTTGTTTCATTGCTTTTATTTCGCTGATAGTAACTCGCATCGTATCCCCCTTTCTATTTCATAGTTAGCAGGTCTTCTACCCATTCTTTCCCTTTCATCTCAACAATCCTGTTATTTTTATCCACATAAACCATCTTGGGGATTACATTTATGGCTTCATCATCGGCGACATGGGAGTAGGAGAGGATAATAACTATGTCTCCTTTAGCAGCAAGCCTGGCAGCGGCTCCGTTGATGCAAATTGTTCCTGAGTTTGGCGCAGCTTCAATAGCATAGGTACTAAATCTGGCGCCATTATTAATGTTCAGCACCTCTACTTGCTCGTAAGGCAAAATATCGCTTGCCTCCATGAGTGATCTATCTATGGTAATGCTGCCTTCGTAATCGACATCAACCTGGGTAACCCGGGCGCGGTGTATTTTGCCTTTCAACATAGTTCTCATTGGCTACCTCCTTGTACCGTTTGTAAACAGATCCTTTAGTTCTCTAGCTTTATGCGCATTGATTTTTCCTTTCTCCAGGGCAATAGGAATAGTGTGAAGCCCTAGCTGTTTGTAAGCAGCAAGCAACGAGGGATTTTTGTCTTTGAGGGCGGTTAGATGCTTGCTTATGGTGCCCAGATCGCCGCGGGATATAGGTCCGGTGAGGCAATCGGGCAAACCAATATTACCAATGTTGTTCACTGTCCCTTGTAACAAGGGGATGAGAGCTCTGGTTGCTTTTTCCGGGGGCACCCCGAACGTTTGCCATAAATCTGTAGCTAGTTTGACTAAGGTCACCATGTAATTACAGGCAAAAACGGCTGCGGCGTGATAAATCACCTTATCTCCTGGCTTGAGTTCTATCCATTCGCCAGCCAGGAGGGAAGCCAGTTCTTTAAGCGTTGAAAGAAGAGGTTCCTCAGCTTCCAGGGCGAAGGTGGAGCCGGGGAGGTTTTCTACAGCTTGTTTAATACTTGCAAAAGTTTGTAGTGGATGGAAGGAACCTGGATTAGCACCTGCCTGCTTAGCTGAGTTGAGAACATCAAGTGAATGAGCACCACTGCAATGCACCACACTTTCCCCGGGATGCCAGTGGACTTCATTAGCTACTTCTGCGATGGCGTCGTCAGGAGTGGTAATAAAGATTAACTCGGCGACATCAGCCACCTCCTGCGGTGATGAATAAGGGTAACAATGGGGGAGGGAACTGGCCAGCCTTTCTGCTGAGGTTAAGCTCCGGCTGGATACTGCAATTATTTTGGTTCCCTTCTGGAAAAGCCTTGTTGCCAGAGCTGTTGCTACGGTCCCTGCGCCAATAAACCCAATCTCTAACATGATGTTGCTACCTCGCTGGCGGATATGCCTGCCATTGTTTCGGATTTAGTTATCGCTCTAACTATTGCAGTGGACATCACCTCAGCGGCCATTAGACCGAGCAAGGTGAGGTCACATTTCTTCTCTCCCAGGGAAAGGGTGAAGATTACATCGCCATCAAACATGGTAAGGTAAGGGTCAACAGTGCGAGCTATGCCCGCTCCTGCCATCTGCGCCAGCTTGTTTGCCTGTGCCTTGTCAAGCTGAGCGTTAGTGGCCACCACAGCGATTGTGGTGTTGGGCAAGAAGCCTGCTCCTTTGAATTGTGCGTCCTTCAACAGTTCTGAAGTGCTCCAAAAACCGTCTCCATCAGCACGATGGGGACCAGCGATGATTTCCCTTGTTTTGGGGTGGATAACGTCTCCAACGGCGTTTTCCACTACCAGGGCAGCTACTATAACATCGCCTACTTTCTGACTGGAGGTTCCCAGTCCACTTTTGGTGGCTTTATCTATGCCGAGAATCTTCCCCACCGCTGCTCCAGTTCCTGCGCCGACGCATCCTTCAGGGAACTCTCCATCAGTGGCGGCGAGGCAAGCTTGATAGCCATCAGCAGCGTCGGGTCTCGCCTTTGGGTCGCCCACTACTAAATCGTAAATAATAGCTGCGGGAACGATGGGGACCTTGCCAGCAATGGTCTGGTGACCGATTTCTCGCTCCTCAAGGTATTTCATGACACCGCCGGCTGCTTGTAGACCGAAAGCACTGCCTCCACTGAGAAGAATGGCGTGGACTTTTTCCACCAGGTTTCCAGGGCGAAGTACATCAGTCTCCCTTGTCCCCGGGGCTGAGCCGCTAACATCGACTCCGGCTACCGCTCCCTGTTCACAGAGAACAACGGTGCAACCGGTCATCCCTTCTCTATCGGTATAGTGCCCTACCTTGATTCCGGAGACATCCGTTATACTGTTATACATCGCCGACCAAAAAAGCCCTCCTGGCAAAACCAAGAGGGCCTTTTATACCTTTTCTTACCGTCCCGGTCACTGCCGATCCGAGCGGATACCGCCAAATCTTATTATATTTAAGCTCACCGCTATGTTTGTCGGTGGCAATTCTCCAACATAACACATTTTTTGAAATGCGTCAATAGCCGCTACTTTGAAATGGTTGATGGCACATTGGCTTCCCTCCTTGCTATTGCGAGGCACGCCTTCCCCTGTCATTGCGAGGAGTGATAGCGGTTCTGAGGCAGAGTCGAAGCAAACCAGAGTGAGATTCCTCGTTTTACTCGGAACAAGCTCCGCAATCTCCAAGTTGAAGCTCTAAATACGAAGCACTAAATCTCGAACAATATTAAAAATCAAACATAAAAAGTCAAAATGACAAACTAAAATGTAAAAACCTTCCTCATTTTGATCTTTGACTTTTGACTTTTGCTTTCCTGGGATTGCCACGCTTCGCTCGCAATGACTCCTCTTATTGTCATTGCGAGGAGTGATAACGACGAAGCAATCTCATACCCTGCGGGGATTGCTTCGCGGAGCCTGTCCTGAGCGAGATTCTTCCCCTTCGGTTCCTTCCTTTCGTCAGGACTCAGGGTCAGAATGACAAGGAGCGAAGGGCTCGCAATGACAGGAGGAAGGTGCTCGCAATGACACAAGAGGACTGGCGATATGGAAGGTTGTCAACTTATCACTCATCAAGTTATCATCATTAGGTGTTTGCTGAGGTTTAGGATACCTGAGTGGGGAGTTAAAACAAAAGGAAATAATCTAGGCGACAGGAGGGATGATGTTAGCGTTGGAAGGGATTAAGATTCTCGATTTATCGGGGCTTGTGCCTGGTGCTTTTTGCACCATGATACTGGGAGACTTTGGTGCTGAGGTGATTAAGGTTGAGATACCCACCCCTTCCCCACTTGCTGGTGGTGGGCCTTCACCAAAAGGTGAAGAAAGGAGAGCTGAGGCAGCTTATTTTGGTTATAATCGCAATAAGAAGAGCATAGGGCTCAATCTCAGGTCGGATGAAGGGCGTCAGATATTCTACCGTTTGGCACGGCAAGCAGATGTTATTATCGAGGGTTACCGACCCGGAGTGGTGAAGCGATTAGGAGTGGATTATGACGCTGTAAGCAAGTTGAATCCTAAGATAGTATATTGTTCGCTTAGCGGATACGGTCAGGATGGTCCTTATCGTAATTTTTCGGGGCACGACATTAACTATATCTCTCTGGCCGGGGTTCTTGGCTTAATGGGTCCGCCAGGTGCTCCGCCGGCTGTTCCAATGAATTTAATTGCTGATCTTGCTGGCGCGTCTTTATACGGGGTCATCGGTATTCTGATGGCTTTGCTCGCCAGAAATAGGACGGGCAAGGGGCAATATGTAGATGTAGCTTATATGGATGGAGCCCTATCTCTTCTGGGTGAGTTTGCCGTACCCTATTTCCTTGCCGGAGCGGTTTCCAAGAGGGGGGAAACGGTGCTCCACGGTGTCTACCCTTATTACGGGGTATATGAAACCAGGGACGGCAAATATATCACCATTGGCTGTTTTGAACCTCATTTCTGGGAAAGCCTGTGCAAATTATTTGGTAGGGAGGACTTTATCCCATACCATTTTTCCGTCATCCACCTTCTGGGCAAAGCGGAGGATAAAAAATGGGATGAGATACGCTCTTTCCTGGAACAGACTTTCTTGACCAAGACCAGAGACGAGTGGTTTGAATTGCTAACCGAAAAGGATATCCCTGTGGGGAAAGTCTATACGCTGGACGAGGTTTTCTCTGACCCTCAGGTAATTCATCGTCAAATGGTAGTAGAGGTGGAGCATCCTACTTTAGGCAAAGTCAGGCAACTGGGCATAGTGCCCAAGCTATCAGATACCCCGGGAAAAGTGAGGAACCTGTCTCCTCTTCTTGGTGAGCATACCGACGAAATATTATCAGGTTTGGGCTACACCAGGGAGGAGATTGACAAGTTGCGACAGGAAGGAGTAATTGGTTAATCAGGATGGAGAAATGCGTTTTTTGTGACATCGCTGCCGGCAAAATACCCAGTGATATTATTTATCAGGACGAGGATTTTCTTGCTTTCAGGGATATCCACCCCCTGGCTCCTGTTCACATAGTGATAATCCCTAAAGCTCATATTTCATCTCTAGCTGAAGTTGGTGAACGGCAGGAAGGGCTTATGGGACGCCTTGTATTGTTAGCAGTGAAACTGGCTGAAAAGGAAGGGATTGCTGAGAAGGGCTATCGCCTGGTGATAAATTGTGGGTCTGAAGGGGGACAGATTATTCCCCATCTTCACCTTCATCTCCTTGGAGGCCGGAAGTTAGCTGACCAGCTTGGCTAAGTCAAGGAATTTAGTTTAGCTGTTACCTCTTGTATCGCTTCATCAGGAGTGGATGCTCCGGCAGTAATGCCGATGCGATGCTTGCCAGTGAGCCATGATTTCTGTATATCCTCCGCTGTTTCTACCAGGTGAGTTTCCACAATGGCGGAGCAAGCTTCGGCAAGTCGTTTGGTATTAGCACTGTTGCGTCCTCCTATTACTATGATGAGCTGGCTTTTTCGGGCTAGCTTTGTTGCTGTTTCCAGCCTCGCCTGTATTGCCTGGCATAGCGTGTTGACGATGCGTATCTCAGTAGTTTTCGAGATAAGAGTGGAGATAAGCTGAGAGGTGAAACGTGTGAAAGAAGCTTCGTTTTGAGTGGTCTGGGAGATTATGCCGAGGCGGGATGATAGTAGAGATTGCTTCTCTTTGCTCGCGGTGACATTGTCCTGGGCGGCAGTGATAATTTGTTTCACGCTGAGGGCAGCTATCCCTTTTCCCTGTGTCCAACCTAGCAGCGCCTTTACTTCGGAATGTTCTTCCTCTCCGAAGATAATGATAGTGAAGTCATCCTGGGCTAGTTTAGCGGCAGCCAGTTGAGCTCTTTTCACTATGGGACAGGTGACATCAATGATGTGGAGCTTGCGAGCTTCCATTTGCGATACCGTATCAAGGCTCACCCCGTGAGTGGGTATGGCGACAACTTTCCCCGTTGTTTCCTCCAGGCTAGCTATCATGTTCACGCCTGCTTTGTGGAGATGTTGCACCAATCGTTGATTATGTGCCACCGGCCCGAGTGTCTCCACCTTTCCATATTTGCTTGCGGCTTGGGTCAATAGCTTTATTGCCCGCCTTATGCCGAAGCACAACCCGATTTCCCGAGCTACTTCAATCTCCATGTTTGGCATAGACACCTTGATATTCAGGGGGGAGGAGGGCAGCTATTCCGTGCATCATCAAATCGGCTAGCGCTTTCCTCTGTGGCTTGGTTAGCTTGCCCTCGGCTTGTGGGAGATAGAAAGGTTTCCCGATATTAATGACTATGCGGGGATGCTTCCACAGCCAGCTTATGCCATGAATCTTATCCGTGCCACTGATGCCTACGGGAAGGATGGGGATGTGCATTCGTGAAGCAATCACGGCAAGACCAGGTTTACCGGCCTGGAGTTTTCCCTGGTGGCTTCTTTTCCCTTCAGGGAATATCCCGATAACCGAGCCTTTGTTCAGCGTTTGTTCAACTTGTTGGAGCAATCCTTTGATATCGCTCAATGTGCTTTGGCGGGGTATTGACAGAGCTCCTGCCCAGCGGAGGAGAGACCCCAGCACAGGATAGTGGAACAGCGGCTCTTTAGCGATAAAAGTTATCCACCGCGAGACGCCGAACAACAGCAATTCACCATCGATGACATGCACGTGGTTGGCGACCACGATAAGCGGGCCGGATGAAGGCACATTTTCCCTTCCTCTAACTTCCCAGGAGAGGAAAATATGGTATAACGGCTTAATGATAGTTACTACAATCTTTTGAGAGCTGGCCATTGCTTTGTTGCCAGGGAATATATTTTATCAACTACCTGCTCCAGGGGGATTTTTTCGGTATCGATGATTACAGCATCGCTGGCCGGTTTAAGCGGGGAGATAGAGCGCGTGAAGTCGGCTTCATCTCGCTTCTTCAGGTCAGCAAGTATAATCTCATGACTTATCTTCCCCCTTTTCTGTGATAGTTCTTTGTAGCGCCGAAGAGCTCTTTGTTCAACTGAGGCAGTAAGGAAGACCTTCAGTTCAGCTTGTGGCAAAACCACCGTGCCGATATCCCTTCCTGCCATTATTATTCCGCCTTGCTGAGCTACCATTCGCTGCACTGCTACCATTGCCCGTCGCACCCCAGCTACCTTTGCCACTGTGGCGACCTTTTCATCCACTTCAGGCTGGGTTGGCTCAGCGGAGACATCGCGGTCATCAATGAGCAGGGAGAGTCTCCCCTTATTGTTGGGAACAAAATCAAACCTGGTTGTCCCTGCTAATCCGGAAAGCTTATTTTCGTCTTCCAGAGGAATGCCTGAATTGATTGCTTTCCCGGTGAAAGCGCGATACATAGTGCCTGTGTCGAGGAAAAAATAGCCCAATCGTTGAGCAAGTAAAAGGCCCACACTGCTCTTGCCCGCTGCTACGGGACCATCTATAGTAATTAATCTTGGCTTCAAATTCCTATTTCATCATCTTATATCTCGAAACAAGCTGTCAAGAGTCCCTTCCCTGCATGTCATTGCGAGCCCCTTCACTTCGTTTGGGGTCAGGGTGACAGAATAAGGATGTCATTGCGAGCGAAGCGTGTCAATCCGCTAGTCAGCTTGTCATTGCGAGCGAAGCGCGGCAATCCCGGCGGGGTGTGAGTTTAAGGAGCCTGTTCCAAGCGTAAGCGAGGAATCTCATTGAGTTTGCTTCGGCCTCGCCTCGCAACCGCTACCGCTCCTCGCAGTGACGGTTAGAGTTGCTAAACGCACTTAACTGTCGCTTTTTCCGTTTTCTCTCCGCCCATTTATATATCCAGTCAGGGTAACGTTTAACTGGTTTATGGTATTGCCGGCACCACCTCTGAATAGTCCGGCGGGGTATTTGCATTAAGGCAGAAAAGGTTCATTTTCCCCATTTAAATTTCACCCAGAAGGCGTAAACAGGACAGATGATTCCCGCTTTAATGCCTCTCTTATTTGCATTGGCTTAAAAGGCAAATAAGAGCAAATATGAATATGAGATTATAGTTATTGCCGCTGGTAGTGACCATGAAACTGCGGAAATCGCTAAAAGATGAAATGTGTCATATATTCAGCACGAGGGAAATTTGCCTCATATTGCGATTCCTATTATGATTCGTTCGAGATAGAATGCATAGTAAAAGCAAAAAAACGAGTAAATCCATGATTGGAGGAATCCTCACAATAATCTCCGGAACCCTTGCTTCATTAGGAGTTGTTAATTATGCTATTGGTCTTAGCCATGTAAGAGGACTTGGTAAGGGAGATATACCTCCGTTTGTGCCAAGCATTATCTTTGGAGTACCTATTCTGTCAATTATTATTGGAATTCTCGCTTTGATAGGAGGAGTTCTTGCCGTGCGAAGGAAGAAGTGGGGGTGGTCTCTTGCTGGTTCAATTGCGGCAGCCTTGTCGGTTATTCTACTGGGTATACCGGCAATAATACTGATAGCTCTATCTAAAGATGAATTTAGCTAGCAGTTTCAGGAGGTTAAGAGGAATTATTTGCTCCTGATACTTCCGTTAGAATACAATCTTCGAGTGAATTAACAATATGGCTTTTTGTGCAATACCAAGCTTGTCTATTAGTGGCGCGGAAAGTGTATATCCAATTCATCTTCATTCTCATCATCATTACTGATAAGCAATAGCAAACTTGTTTTAAAGGCAGATAAGCCGTGACCTCCCGAGGCGAAGTTATCTTGAGGCTACAATATATCCAGCGATGAGAATTAGAAAACCACCGACAAGGATGAGTGGGGTGGGTTGCTGGGCTAGAAAGAGAAAGCCGAAAACCACAGCGCTGGCGGGCTCCAAATAAGTGAAAACTACTGCCTTCTGAGCCTTTACCATTCCAAGGCCTTTGAGGTAGAGTGTAACGGCAAATCCTGTGTTGAAGACACCCAAAACCAGCAGAAGTATCCATGAAGCTAAATCTGGTGAAAAATCAATGCCTATCACGAAGGGAAAGAGGAAAAATGAAGCTACAGAGTAAGAGTAAAATGCTACAACTTGACTTGAGAAGCTGGATAAAGCCCTCTTAGACACAATGATGAATCCTGCATAGGCGGGGCCGGTAAGTAGCCCCAAAATTACTCCTAATAGGTTAAGGTCATTAAGGCCGTTAATCTGAAGGTTCTGCTGATATGAAATAAACACTATCCCTGCCACGGATATGGCTAATGCAAACAGGGTAGATTTCTCAAGTTTCTCGTTAAGAAATAGGGGGGCAAGTAAAGCTACAAAGATGGGTGCCGTGTAGTTTAGCAAGACCGCGTTGGCGATCGCGATGAGCTTCATCGAATAGAAAAGCAACGTCCAACCCAAGGCGAGCAGAAAGCCTAAACTCAGCATAATCCTCCAAGATCTAGCAGCCCTCATCACTTCAGGTTTTCGAGTCAAAAGTACTACAGGCAGGAGGGTGAGGCTGGCAAATAAGACCCTAAAGAAAGCGACAGTGTGCGCGTTGTAGGGGAGCCAGTTTACAATTCACCATTAGAGCCCCAGATGATAGCTGCCGTAGCCACGTAGGAGTATCCCAAGAACTTTGAATTGAATTGTTTCAGCACAACTACTCCGGTTTTATGAAGCTGGAAAGAGACATTCTCCATTATACACTATAAGTTATCGCCGTCACTTTTGTGCAAAGTTATAAAGTTGTAGCCTTAGTCAAGGGGTTGAGCCTTCGGCTGTTGGCAGAATCGCAAAACAGGCTGGACTCGAAGGCGTCCGCTTTCATGACCTCAGGCATACCTTCGCCAGCCTTATGTTACTACGTGGGGCAAAGCCTAAAGTAATCAGTGAGGCGCTAGGTCATGCCTCAGTAGCCTTTACAATGGACGTTTACAGCCATATAATTGAGGAGATGCAAGAGGATGCTATGGCGTTACTGGATGAAGTGTTCCCCCCAGGGGTAAATAATGGGGTATCTTAAAAAAATAACGCCAATAGCAGACATAATGTCTCGTAAAAACTAAAGATTAGCTTTATATGCCAGCGTAGCTCAGGGGTAGAGCAGCGGTTTCGTAAACCGCAGGTCGGGGGTTCGAATCCCTTCGCTGGCTTGGAGGCGAAATGAGCAAATTGGTTGACAAGTTGGGCCGTTTTTCTAAATCTTCTCCCCAAATGGGCTTTCGTCTTGCTGGCTCTAAATCAACAGCGCCGACGATGTTGCTTATCGCTGGCATAAAAGATGGGGATGTTGCTGAAGCTAAAGCAATAGCTGGTAACGATGTGGATGCTGGGCTGATATTTGAGCCAGTAGAGGGTGGTAAGCTGAAGCAGATAGCTGAAGCTATGGGGAATACTCCCCTCGGCGTGTTTCTCGGTGAAGGAAGCAACATTGCGTTAGCTGAAATTGATACCTCGGGTGGTGACTTCGTTGTTTTTGACGTGAAGGCGCCGGTAGAGACACTGGAAATAAAGGGATTGGGAAAGTTTCTCGCTGTAGAGATGTCTTTGGAATACGATTTGCTCAGACCCATTGGCGAGCTTGAGGTTGATGGTGTGCTTATCGTTAATCGGGAGCTGAGCATCAGTATTGAACACTTGCTCTTTTGTCGCCGTTTCGGCGCTTTAATGACCAAGCCGCTGTTAATAGAAGTAGCTCCGTCGGTGACCAAGTCTGAAATTAACAGTCTATGGGAAGTGGGCATAGATGGCATAGTTGCTTCTCCATGGCAACCTGAGCAGCTTTCGAGATTGCGGGAGGCGATTGCTGATTTACCGCGGCGAAGAAAGCGGGAGAAAGGAGAAATTGGTGTGACACTTCCTCATTATGCTAGTATGCCTGCCGAAGAAGAAGAGGAAGAAGAAGAAATCTAGCCGTATGCCATTACGTGGGTTTTTGCTGTCATCGCGAGCCCTTTGCTCCTTGTCATTTTGACCCTGAGTCCTGACGAAAGGAAGGAACCGAAGGGGAAGAATCTCGCTCAGGACAGGCTCCGCGAAGCAATCTCGGTGGAGAAGATTGCGTCGTGGCTAGTGCTCTTCGCAATGATATGATAAGCACATTGTACTTTACAATTTGAAAAGGGGATTATGGAGACGAGCCTAGGGGTATTCTTACTATCTGTGGCTGTGATTTCCCTTACAGGGGTGATGCTTCCCGGCCCGATGACCGCAGCCACAGTAGCTAAGGGTTACCGAAATAAGAATGCCGGTGCCTTAATCGCCATAGGTCACGCTGTAATTGAACTGCCGCTGATCGCGGCAATTTATCTTGGGGTGGGGCATTTTATTGGTTTACCAGTAGTGGTAAATGGGATATACATTGCCGGAGGGGTGGCGCTGTTTTACCTTGGTTTCCGAATGTTTCGTACTGCCGGTGATGCTCCTGATCAAGTAGGAGGTTTCCCTGCCAGCTCTGTGGTCACTGGCATCGTGGTCACGGGGACCAATCCTGCCTTCTATGTGTGGTGGGTTACCCTGGGTGCTGCGTTAATAGCCGGTGCTGCCCGTTTTGGCGTTGTCGGTATTGTTCTTCTTGCTGTGGTGCACTGGCCTTGCGATTTAATATGGAGCGAGTTTCTTTCTATGGGCACTTTTAAGTCGCGAAAGTGGTGGACGGGAAAGGTGCAACGAATTGTGTTCAGTGTTTGTGCTCTGATTTTGCTTGGCTTCGGAGCGTGGTTCGTGTTTTCCGGTTTGTCGAATTTGTAATGCCCCTCCCTCAAGCTACCTCCCGCCATATTTGCCCGGGAGAACTCTAATCTTCTCCTTGGAAAGAAAACTCTAAATACTAAATCCGAAATGCTAAACAATATCAAATGACCAAAATGCAAATAACCAAAACAGTTTTTAACTTTGAATTTAGATATTGGAACTTGTTTAGGGTTTGGGCCTTACATTGAGATTGCTTCGTCGCTACCGCTCCTCGCAATGACCAAAGGGGGTATGCCTCGCAATGACCAAAATTGGCTGTGATTTAGGGGACGAGCTGGGTGGCCTGGAAATATTTCCCCTCTGTCTTTACTGAAGGGGCGATGACCATTCTTGCGTCGTGCATCTCTTTTATTGTTCGGGCGCCGCAGACACCCATTCCAGTGCGAAGAGCGCCAACCAGATTCTGTGTGCCATCGGTGACCGAAGTGGGACCAAGCAGGATTTGCTGTAAAGCTGCTTTACTCCCTACCTTGACTCTTGTGCCTCGAGGCAATGCTGGATGGGGGTGAGACATTCCCCAGTGGTAACCTTTTCCCGGTGCTTCCATAGCCTGGGCTAAAGGGGAGCCAAGCATAACTGCGTCAGCGCCAGAGGCAAATGCCTTGCATAGGTCACCTCCGGTGCGGATACCTCCATCGGTTATCACTGAGACATATTTGCCGCTTTCCTTAAAATTGGCCTCTCTGGCTGCAGCGCATTCAATGGTGGCAGTTACCTGGGGCATCCCCACGCCAATCACCTCCCTGGTGGTGCAGGCAGCACCGGGACCAACACCAACGAGAATGGCATCTATCCCTGTTGTCATCAGCTCAAGTGCGGCGGAGTAGCTACAGCAGTTGCCCACAATGACGGGCAAGGATATCATCTGGCATAGCTCTGACAGGATGAGACCTTTATAGCTCTTGGAGATATGGCGGGCGGTAGTGACCGTTGATTGCACCACGATGACGTCAACCCCTGCCTCCTTAACTACAGGGGATAATCTTTTGGTATTTGCTGGTGTGAGCGACACTGCACAGATGGCGCCCGCTTTTTTAATCGTCTCGATTCGTTCTCCGATGAGTTTCTCCTTTATGGGTGCGGAATAGATTTTCTGAAGCAAAGCAGTGGTTTCGCTTTCCGGAGCACGGGCGATCTGGGCCAGAATTTCATCGGGGCTTTCATATCTTGTCTGAATCCCCTCGAGGTTGAGCACAGCCAGACCGCCGAGCTTGCTGTATTCGATGGCGAAAGATGGGTCAACTATGCTGTCCATAGCCGAGGCTAAAATGGGAATGGAAAAGGTCAGCTCTCGCAGTTTGAACTCGATATCAGTCTGGTCAGGGTTGATGGTCACGTCTCCGGGGACAAGGGTGACTTCATCAAATCCGTAGGCTCGTTCCAACTTTTTAATTTCGGGCATATTAGGGCAGAATATACCGCTGGAGATAGGCGAAGTCAAGGAGAAAGAGCAGTCAGCGATCAACAGTCAGCGGTTAGCTAATGGCTGATAGCTGAAAGCTGATGGCTAAAAGCTACTGAACTGTCATTTTAACTTTTTATCTTTGATTCTAAAAATCAGGCTCTGGGCTTTGATTTGGCGTGTTATAATTAACCTGCTCATGTCCTATAGCATTCTCATCAGGCAAAGGACGCCTTACCATTTTGTGGGGAGCTGTCCTTCTATTCCTGAGGCACAGGGGGAAGGCAAGACCTTTGATGAATGTCTGAGTAACATCAGGCAGTCAGTGGAGAGGTGTCTGGAGGTGAGGGGGAAAAACGGGAAGGGAATCCCTGAAGAAGAGCCTTCCCCGCATGTGATGCTGGTATATAGCTGAGAGTGGTATAATAATATTGGTGGAGGTAATAACATGTTAAGGAATTATACTGCGAAATACACAAAGATAAGCTCTGGCTATTTAGGTCAGTTGGTTGAGTGGCCTGAGGTAATTACGGAAGGGAAAACTATAGAGGAATGTAGGGAAATGCTCAAAGATGCTTTACATGAAATGGTATTGGCATATCAACAACAAGGTAAAGAAATTCCACCTGGCGGGGGGCTTCTTGAACAACTGCTGGTAGAAGCATAAGGTGTCTGTAAAGCGTCGTGATTTGATAAGATACCTCGAAGAAAATGGCTTCTATTTGCTGCGGGAAGGTGGTAAGCATTCTATTTACACAAACGGTCCAAAGACCATACCCGTTAAGAGGCATCGCTTGTTTGATAGAATAACAGCTAATGTATTGTGTAAGGAAGCCGGACTGAAACCTAAATACTAGCTACCATAGCTGTTATCACATAGGTTATGTACATTCCGCCCAGTCAGTGCGAGCGAAGCGAAGCAATCTCTTAAAAAGTCAAAAATCAAAAAGCAAAATGACAGAGCAAAGTTCAAAAATGTAGTGCGGGGCTTTAGCCTCGTGCACGACCCTGAAGGGTCGCACTACAAAAAGAGGGTGTACCTCGCAATGACGTAAGGGCAAGTGTCATTGCGAGCGAAGCGAATGCGAAGCGTGGCAATCCCCTGCTCTCCAGACTTTAAGGTGTTACCCATCTATTTGCACTAGAACACTATTTTATAGCTTCCCTATAATGAGATATACTAGGAAACAATAAAGGTGGAATTTCAAATTGTTGAGACAGAAGACAAAGCGAGAGGGAAGTTATATCATATAGATGTTTCCGGTAGGAAAATTGGCTTGATGATGACCTGGCATGCTCTACAGAGGACGAAGGTGTGGAATTTAGATATAAATCAAGTACTACTAGTTCTCCTTGAACCAGAGGAAGTTATTGTAGGACATCATAAAAGATATATAGCTCATAGGCGCTATGGAAGACACGTACTGCGTGCAGTTTATGAGCATATAGGCTTGCCAATAGTGATAACAGTCTATTTCCCCAATGCTGAAAGATACTTTAGAGGAGGTGGAAGGTATGCAGATAAAATACTCACCTGATGCCGATGTGCTTATGGTTAAGTTGAGCCAGGGCATCCCTGTTGATTCTATTGATGTAGCTGAGGGCCTAATTGCCCATTATTCGGAGGACAAAAAATTGCTTGAACTTGAGATACTGGATGCCTCAAATATTGTGGAGATGAAGGACCTAACGCTAAGCGGACTGGAAATAAGCAAGGTCTAAGTAACTTCGTTCAGCTAACCCTGCACTACGCAGTTGCCTCATGTCATTGCGAGCGAAGCGAATGCGAAGCGCGGCAATCCCAGAAAAGTCTCCTCTCCCTCGACGGGAGAGGATTAAGGTGAGGGTGCAATTCCCCCTTCCTCTAACTCCCTCCCGCCAGGGGAGGGAGAATCCTGAAAAGTCAAAAAGCCCCCTTGGCTGACGGGCTCGTAATGACAGGGCTTTGGTGAGAAGATAAAGAAGAAGCCCAGCGGGCAATCGCAACGACAAGAGGAGAGTGTCATTGCGAGCCCCTCGCTCCTTGTCATTCTGACCCTGAGTCCTGACGAGAGGAAGGAACTGAAGGGGAAGAATCTCGCTCTCCGAATTTTGTAGTTGCCTGATTCATCAGGCACAATTGCCCAATAAATTGGGCAACTACATTTTTAAACTGGGATTGCGAAGCAATCTCAACACTGAGTTATAGCCCCTCCCAGGTGTCTTTATCTATTCCTGCTTGCTTGAGAATCCTTGAGAGCAACTCCTTTCCGATGTCGCTCTGATGTGGATTAGGGATTCGTAAGCGAACCACGCCTTTGAGCATGAACTGGTGTTTTTTGCGTAGAGTAGTGCGGGGCTTTAGCCCCGTGCACGACCCTGAAGGGTCGCACTACAAGAATTGGGCCAAGACGAGGCACTAAACGGCTTCCTCTATTACTAAGCTAAGCCCATCGACGGTTGGCAGCGGCAGGTGGCGGGAGACACTAAGCAAAATCCATTCCTCCAACACTTCTTTCAGCTCATCCTGGCATGTGTGTAAATCTCTGGCATTGGCGTAAACACCATCAAACCCGGGGATGTATCCATAAAATGTGTTGTCATCAGGAAGGATTTCGTATTTTGCCTTCTTCATTGCGCGCTCAATGTATTCTGTTAGCATAACTATCCTTCCACCATTCAATTGTAATATGGTTGACGAGCAGTGTCAAAGGGACAGGAATAGAGCAAAACTCAAAAATCAAAAAGCAAAATGACAGAGCAAAAATGAAAAAGGCAGTCAGCGGTTAGCTGAAAGCTGATAGCTCCTAAAAGAGCTCAGTATTCAGGATTTCGTTACGAGCAGTCCCAGCCAGCTGTCGTGTTGTAGGTGCAGGTTGTGTCCCCGCCGGTATATATGCCCTCGATAATGGTGCCGCTATTATCCCACTCCCAGTAGCCGGTGATATCGTTTTGCACGTACTTCGACATAGTTACATTCCTACCATCTAGTTTAAGTTCCCAATCAGCGGGACTTGTTTTCGAAGTACCATTCACTCCAATGTTGTCACCAGTTACACTTGCCGCTGATTCCTGTGCCATAGCAGCAATGATGGCGGTCTGCAGGAGGTTGCCCTGCGTCTTTGCTATCTCTTCGGTTCCAGCTCCCACAAAGCCACCGACGTTGAATACTACCGTGGCGGCAAGGGTGCCCAGTATGAGAATTACGATTAACACTTCTATGAGGGTGAAACCATCTTCACCCTTACATGCCTTCGCGGTCAGTTTTCGCAGCGGTTTCAATTGGTAGCCTCGCAAATAACAAGAAGCCCAGCGGTCAAAGCCGCCGGGCTTCTTTGAAATGCGGAAATTTTTAGCGCATGAAGTACCGCTACAGCTCTTGCCATTCCTCCAGGGAAATCTTCTTTTCGGTAATTTGCTGGACTTCTTTGAGAAGCATTTTGAGCTGGGGCACAGAGAACTCGGCATTGCTTGGGATAGCTAATGTGTGGGAGCCATATCTCATATACAAATGACGCCCACCTGGTTCTGGTGGACTAAAGCCTAACGTGGTCAATTTTCTGATGAAAGTCTTTCTTTTGCATGGTGCCCACCTAGCCATGGGCTACAGTTTCCTTGAGTGTGGGTATTCCTTTATTCAGGTCGACTTCGTCTATGATGGGTAGTTGGTCACCGTGCCTTATTTTGACTAATAACCAGCCTTCGAGAACTGCTCTCAGCTCGATTTGGCATTGATAAAGACTTTTACCAAAGGCGATTACTCCTAAACACTCGGAAATCTTACCACAATAAGTTCCATCTTCAAGTTTATCATACACCGCCAGGGTCATAGCTTTGTCTATATACTCTGTTAGCATAACTATCCTTCCACCATCCAATTGTAATATGGTTGACGAGCAGTGTCAAAGGGACGGGAATAGAGTAAAAGTCAAAAATCAAAAGGCAAAATGACAGGGCAAAAGTGAAAAGGCAGGCAGTAATCAGCAGTCAGCGGTTAGCTAATGGCTGAAGGCTGAAAGCTGATAGCTACTAAATTGAGTTTTGAATTTAGATATTGGGATTTGTTTAGTCCGTTGGCTAACGGATAGTGCTTAGTAATTAGGATTTCATACAACAGGAGGGGTCTGCGAAGGGCTTCAGGTTGCTCCGCTCTTCGCAAGATAAGAAAAAGCCCAGCGGTTTTAGCCGCTGGGCTTCTTTGAGGTGCGAATTTTTTAGCCGCAAGTTGTGGCATTACCGCAGCTCACGCCGTCCGTGCAGTTCCATGCGCTTGAGGCATACGCACAACATGTGCCGCCACCTTCATAGGCACCCGCAGTCACTACACCGGAGGCATCCCAGTACCAGTTGCCATGGCTTGGAAGATGCGTATAGTTTTCCAACAAAAAGCTTCCGCCGGTACCTGATACCGTCTTCGTGGTGTCACCGTTTGTTAACGTGCCTTCGACTACCGCGCCCATGCTATTATCGGCCATGCCCGCGATGATGGCGGTTTGCACCGTGGATCTCTCGGTCTTGGCGGTCTCTAAAGTTCCTGCGCCGAGGAAACCACTAACATTGAATGCCACCACGGCGGCAAGGATACCGAGGATGATAATCACGATTAACAGCTCAATCAGGGTAAAACCGCCTTCGCCCCTGGATATCTTCTCCCTTAATCCTCTAAATGCTTTCATTTATTCACCTCCTTTCTTTATTATTTCTTGTTTCTAATCCTCTACCTGTGAGGCTGAACCTCACCGGCGTTTCTTGTTATATCTGACCTCTATGCCCGAGCATCACCTCCTTTTTTGCTGTATAGCTTAATCATACGTGTGGTTAACTACAGGGTCAATAGGAATATGGTAGCAGGACGGATGGGGGGAAAGTAGAGCGAAGGTCAAAATGCAGTTAGCAGTCAGTAATCAGCAGTCAGCAATAAGCAGTCAGCAGTCAGTAATAAGCAGTCAGCGGTCAGCTAATGACTGAAGGCTGAAGGCTGAAAGCTACTAAATTGAGTTTTGAATTTAGATAATAGGACGGTACAGTTATTTTACAATTAGCTCATCACCAGGTATACTATTTAAGGAAGGTGGGAAGAAAACTCAGAGGTATAGGTGGACGAGAAGCAGTCGAAGCTTTTAAGAAATTTGGCTACAACGAGAGGAAAGGCAAAGGAAGCCATGTAAATCTGGTTAAACGTGAAAGCAATAGACTGACCATACCACTCCATACTGAGTTAAGCGTGGGATTATTACTGAACGAAATAAAGAAAGCAGGTTTAACAGTAGAAGAATTTTTACAACTTTTAGGGAGGCGGTAAATGGAGGCTTTGGAATATACTGTGATTCTTCACCGGGATGAGGAGTATAGTGGCTATTGGGTAGAAGTGCCAGCTCTGCCTGGCTGCGTTTCCCAGGGCAAAAGCAAGGAAGAAGCATTAAGCAATATTAAGGAAGCTATTGAGCTTCACCTTGAGTGTTTGAAGGAAGATGGTGAAGAGATTCCAAGAGAAGAATGTTACAAAGTAGCTATTGCTGCGAGGTAATTTTTTCCTTTTTCTTTGGACAGCAAAATCAAGCTAAGCCGTGAAACTTGCTCACCTAAATTGCCCCTTGACCTATCGCAGCAGGAACTCTTTAGATCAACAGGGCGAAGCTAAAAAGCTCCGCTCCCGTTTTTAATGTCATTGCGAGCGAAGCGAAGCAATCTCGGGAAAAGTCAAAATGCAAAATGACAGGGCGAAAATCAAAAAGCGGGCAGCAGTCAGCAGTCAGTATAAAGCTGAAGGCTAAAAGCTACTGAACTGTCATTTTGACTTTTAATCTTTAATCTTTGAGTTTGTTTTGTAGTTGCCTGATTCATCAGGCACAATTGCCCAATAAATTGGGCAACTACATTTTTAAACTATGCTTCCAATGACAGAAAAGGGTGCTCTCGCAGTGACAAGAGGAGAATGTCGTTGCGAGCGAAGCGAAGCAATCTCATCAGATTGCTTCGTCGTTACTACTCCTCGCAATGACAGGAGAGTAGAAATCCGAAATACTAAACAATGTAAAAAAGTAACCAGCAATCAGTATAAAGCTGAAGGCTGATAACTGAAAGCTGATAGCTACCAATGGGATTTGGTTATTCGCAAGTCCAGTTTCCATTATCATAGGTACAGGTTTTGCCACCGCTGGTATATTTGCCCTCAATGACGGTGCCGCCAGCATTCCACTTCCAGTAACCGGTGATAGCGTCTTGCACGTAGTCCGACATAGTCACATTCGTACTATCTACCCTGAGTACCCAAACAGCGGGATTTGTTATCGAGGCGCCATTGCCCACATCTCCAATGTGGTAAGGGGGGTTTACTGTTGCCGCTGATTCCTGGGCCATAGCGGCAACGATAGCGGTTTGTACCAGGTTGCCCTGCATCTTTGCTATCTGTTCAGTGCCCTGGCCGATGAAGCCACCGACGTTGAATACTACCACTGCGACAAGGATGCTTAGTATGAGAAGTACAATTAACACTTCTATCAGGGTGAAACCGCCTTCATCCTTACGTACCTTCTCAGTTAATTTTGTCAATGCTTTCAACTCTTAGCCTCCAGGTTTGGTAGTGCGACTCTTTCCGGAGATTGTTTAGCAACTCTCCTCTGTCATTGCGAGCCCCTTTTATGTCATTGCGAGCGAAGCGTGGCAATCCCGGTGGGGTATAGATTGCTTCGGCACTCACGTGCCTCGCAAT